>JADMIO011827008.1_pt1 | contig 55289 bp, 50 predicted proteins | sample 8958161 | NCBI WGS metagenome assembly JADMIO01 (sample SAMN16585339, study PRJNA669376) | soil metagenome | isolation source: Crop rotation soil | place: USA: Cullars Rotation, Alabama | collected 2011
CTTTCCCGATCGAAAATTTCATTGCAGACAGGTTCCCAAATAGAAAGAGCATTTCTCCAGGCACCAGTTGAAGAGCGTTGATCAATGGCCTGTTCAAAAACAGTTCTCATCCGGATCTGACCTTTACCAACTTCATCCGTTTCACGTACAACATTTTTTAGAACCATGCTTCCCCAGGCATCCCGAATTTGCTCCTCCATCCACGGGGACTGAGAGCCATTACTATTGCTGTATTTGGTAAGCAAAATACGTACATCAGGCTCGAACCCTTTAAGATCAACGTTCTTGAGCAGATCACGAAGCATATCGAAAAACTGCAGTGCGGAGGTGTAGTCAAACAACTCAGCAGGCGTGGGAACAATCAGCACATCAGCAGCACATACGACATTAATCGTGCCGATACCCAGGTTAGGCGCGCTGTCAATAACTATGACATCATAGTCATGAGCAACAGTTTCAATGGCCAGTCGGAGCATCAGGTGTGGATCGGTGGGCAGTTTACCTTCATCAAATTTGCCCATTAACTCAGTTTCAATACGGTGCAGAGCCAGACAGGAAGGAATAATGTCAAGCCCCGGCCAGCAAGTGGGCTTTATTGCATAAGTGACATCGTCCTTTTCCCCAAGATAGAAAGGCAGGAGAGTGTCTTCTGCATGAATATGAAGATCTGGTACCCATCCGTGATACATTGAGGCTGTTCCCTGGGGGTCGTTACCTTCCACGAGCAAAACACGTAGCCCCTTCAGAGCCAGATCCTGAGCAAGATGAACAGAAACTGAGGTTTTGTAAACGCCTCCTTTATGGGCAGCAACCCCGATCACCGGTGGAAATACGTCTTCAGCACGTCGCAATCGCGTACCAAACACATCACGCATATGATTAATTTGTTCAATTGTATAACCAACACGTTGCTCAACCCGTCCTCGAATTTCCATATCCGGGTGCGGTAGTCGCCCTGCTTTCTCGGCATCTCTGATAGCCTGAGAAGAAACCCCAACTAAATCCGCTGCTTCACCTATTCTCCAGCGCCGGGTTATTTTCCTCGCTTCCGGGCTGTCATCATTAAACTGTGCAATGGCGATAGCCTTCGTCATTTCATGACCAGCGTTTATGCACTGGTTAAGTGTTTCCATGAGTTTCATTCTGAACATCCTTTAATCATTGCTTTGCGTTTTTTTATTAAATCTTGCAATTTACTGCAAAGCAACAACAAAATCGCAAAGTCATCAAAAAACCGCAAAGTTGTTTAAAATAAGAGCAACACTACAAAAGGAGATAAGAAGAGCACATACCTCAGTCACTTATTATCACTAGCGCTCGCCGCAGCCGTGTAACCGAGCATAGCGAGCGAACTGGCGAGGAAGCAAAGAAGAACTGTTCTGTCAGATAGCTCTTACGCTCAGCGCAAGAAGAAATATCCACCGTGGGAAAAACTCCAGGTAGAGGTACACACGCGGATAGCCAATTCAGAGTAATAAACTGTGATAATCAACCCTCATCAATGATGACGAACTAACCCCCGATATCAAGTCACATGACGAAGGGAAAGAGAAGGAAATCAACTGTGACAAACTGCCCTCAAATTTGGCTTCCTTAAAAATTACAGTTCAAAAAGTATGAGAAAATCCATGCAGGCTGAAGGAAACAGCAAAACTGTGACAAATTACCCTCAGTAGGTCAGAACAAATGTGACGAACCACCCTCAAATCTGTGACAGATAACCCTCAGACTATCCTGTCGTCATGGAAGTGATATCGCGGAAGGAAAATACGATATGAGTCGTCTGGCGGCCTTTCTTTTTCTCAATGTATGAGAGGCGCATTGGAGTTCTGCTGTTGATCTCATTAACACAGACCTGCAGGAAGCGGCGGCGGAAGTCAGGCATACGCTGGTAACTTTGAGGCAGCTGGTAACGCTCTATGATCCAGTCGATTTTCAGAGAGACGATGCCTGAGCCATCCGGCTTACGATACTGACACAGGGATTCGTATAAACGCATGGCATACGGATTGGTGATTTCTTTTGTTTCACTAAGCCGAAACTGCGTAAACCGGTTCTGTAACCCGATAAAGAAGGGAATGAGATATGGGTTGATATGTACACTGTAAAGCCCTCTGGATGGACTGTGCGCACGTTTGATAAACCAAGGAAAAGATTCATAGCCTTTTTCATCGCCGGCATCCTCTTCAGGGCGATAAAAAACCACTTCCTTCCCCGCGAAACTCTTCAATGCCTGCCGTATATCCTTACTGGCTTCCGCAGAGGTCAATCCGAATATTTCAGCATATTTAGCAACATGGATCTCGCAGATACCGTCATGTTCCTGTAGGGTGCCATCAGATTTTCTGATCTGGTCAACGAACAGATACAGCATACGTTTTTGATCCCGGGAGAGACTATATGCCGCCTCAGTGAGGTCGTTTGACTGGACGATTCGCGGGCTATTTTTACGTTTCTTGTGATTGATAACCGCTGTTTCCGCCATGACAGATCCATGTGAAGTGTGACAAGTTTTTAGATTGTCACACTAAATAAAAAAGAGTCAATAAGCAGGGATAACTTTGTGAAAAAACAGCTTCTTCTGAGGGCAATTTGTCACAGGGTTAAGGGCAATTTGTCACAGACAGGACTGTCATTTGAGGGTGATTTGTCACACTGAAAGGGCAATTTGTCACAACACCTTCTCTAGAACCAGCATGGATAAAGGCCTACAAGGCGCTCTAAAAAAGAAGATCTAAAAACTATAAAAAAAATAATTATAAAAATATCCCCGTGGATAAGTGGATAACCCCAAGGGAAGTTTTTTCAGGCATCGTGTGTAAGCAGAATATATAAGTGCTGTTCCCTGGTGCTTCCTCGCTCACTCGACCGGGAGGGTTCGAGAAGGGGGGGCACCCCCCTTCGGCGTGCGCGGTCACGCGCACAGGGCGCAGCCCTGGTTAAAAACAAGGTTTATAAATATTGGTTTAAAAGCAGGTTAAAAGACAGGTTAGCGGTGGCCGAAAAACGGGCGGAAACCCTTGCAAATGCTGGATTTTCTGCCTGTGGACAGCCCCTCAAATGTCAATAGGTGCGCCCCTCATCTGTCAGCACTCTGCCCCTCAAGTGTCAAGGATCGCGCCCCTCATCTGTCAGTAGTCGCGCCCCTCAAGTGTCAATACCGCAGGGCACTTATCCCCAGGCTTGTCCACATCATCTGTGGGAAACTCGCGTAAAATCAGGCGTTTTCGCCGATTTGCGAGGCTGGCCAGCTCCACGTCGCCGGCCGAAATCGAGCCTGCCCCTCATCTGTCAACGCCGCGCCGGGTGAGTCGGCCCCTCAAGTGTCAACGTCCGCCCCTCATCTGTCAGTGAGGGCCAAGTTTTCCGCGAGGTATCCACAACGCCGGCGGCCGGCCGCGGTGTCTCGCACACGGCTTCGACGGCGTTTCTGGCGCGTTTGCAGGGCCATAGACGGCCGCCAGCCCAGCGGCGAGGGCAACCAGCCGAGGGCTTCGCCCTGTCGCTCGACTGCGGCGAGCACTACTGGCTGTAAAAGGACAGACCACATCATGGTTCTGTGTTCATTAGGTTGTTCTGTCCATTGCTGACATAATCCGCTCCACTTCAACGTAACACCGCACGAAGATTTCTATTGTTCCTGAAGGCATATTCAAATCGTTTTCGTTACCGCTTGCAGGCATCATGACAGAACACTACTTCCTATAAACGCTACACAGGCTCCTGAGATTAATAATGCGGATCTCTACGATAATGGGAGATTTTCCCGACTGTTTCGTTCGCTTCTCAGTGGATAACAGCCAGCTTCTCTGTTTAACAGACAAAAACAGCATATCCACTCAGTTCCACATTTCCATATAAAGGCCAAGGCATTTATTCTCAGGATAATTGTTTCAGCATCGCAACCGCATCAGACTCCGGCATCGCAAACTGCACCCGGTGCCGGGCAGCCACATCCAGCGCAAAAACCTTCGTGTAGACTTCCGTTGAACTGATGGACTTATGTCCCATCAGGCTTTGCAGAACTTTCAGCGGTATACCGGCATACAGCATGTGCATCGCATAGGAATGGCGGAACGTATGTGGTGTGACCGGAACAGAGAACGTCACACCGTCAGCAGCAGCGGCGGCAACCGCCTCCCCAATCCAGGTCCTGACCGTTCTGTCCGTCACTTCCCAGATCCGCGCTTTCTCTGTCCTTCCTGTGCGACGGTTACGCCGCTCCATGAGCTTATCGGGTCCACTCGCGAACGCAGAAAGGCCCACCCGAAGGTGAGCCAGTGTGATTACATTTGCGGCCTAACTGTGGCCAGTCCAGTTACGCTGGAGTCACTAGTATTTAGGTGACACTATAGAAGCGGCCGCGACAACTTGTCCACGTGGAATTCTAAGCTTAGGATCCCAATGTGCTGGAAAGAAGGTCATCTTCGTGCCGGGAGCGAACTTCTTCGGACTGGAAAGCCAGGCGCTCAGATTGTCCCAGTTCCAGGTACCGCCGACGCCCGCGAGTGCGGGCGAGAAGGCGAAGCCGTGGCCCTTGCCGACCGGTTCGCCCAGCATGCCGTACAGGTTCGGGCCGAGTGCGTTCGCGCCGCCCTTGTCGGCGTTGTGGCAGGCAGTGCACTTCTTGAAGACCTGCTCGCCCGCGGCCGGATCGGCGCTCGCCAGATAGAAAGCGATCGGCTTCTCGGCTTCCGCGCCGCCTTCGCCTTCGACGGCGACGCCCTCGATCGGGTAGCCCATCTGCTCAGGGCGCTCTTCATGGAAGGTCTCGCCGGCGACGATCGAGCCTCCAAGAGCCACAATACCTGCGAACAGCACCCAGCCGGCGATGGTGTTGAAACGGTCGTCCATGAGTCTCCGATCGGCGGATGCCGAGGCTAATCGAAAGGAATTTCGCCGACCCTTTACGGGCGACTTTGCTGTTCATCAAGCCGCGAGCCAATGGTCCAGCAGCGTTCTTGCAATGGCAAAGCGCGGCGGGGGCTGGAAGGCCGCATCAGGATCGCCTTTGAGAGCCGCCGCAACCTCTTCGCGGGTGAACCAGCGGGCGTCGTCAAGCTCTGTGCGGTCGATGGTCAGCTCATCCCCGACCGCGCGCGCATGGCAGCCGATCATCAGCGAGGAAGGGAAGGGCCACGGCTGGCTCGCGACATAGGCCACGTCCGTGACCCTTATGCCTGCCTCCTCGTGAAGCTCGCGCGCGACCGCCGCCTCGATCGATTCCCCGGGTTCGAGGAAGCCGGCGAGCGCCGAATAGCGGCCGGGCGGATACTGGGGCTGCCGGCCAAGCAACAGCCGCCCATCATGCTCGGCGAGCATGATGACTACGGGGTCTACGCGCGGGAAATGCTGGGCGGAGCATTCGGTGCAACGCCGCGACCAGCCTCCCCGCTCGATCTCTGTCGATGCACCGCAATTAGCGCAGAATAGATGGCGTGAGTGCCACCAGGCGAGGCTGAGGGCGGCGGCGAAAAGCGGCGCTTCGTCTTCAGCAAGCGCGCCGATCGTATCGAACGCCGCACGAGCATTCGCATGCGGCTGCTCCGTGGCGGAGAATCGCGGCTGGCCGTCCTGGATGCCGAGGAACAGGTCCGTGGCGGATGCGGGTTGCCATTCGAGGCGACCGTCCTCTCCGACCGCAGGCAGTCCGTCGCGCCAGATGAGCTGACGAGCTTCGGCGCCGGTCAACTCGGCAAGGCGAAGCGGATCGACGCGAACCTGGTCGGCGCGGTCGATCCCGGGTCCGGAAAAGAAGGGCTCAGGCCGCAAGCGCGCTCCTCGACGACAGAACCGATTCGATTGCTCGCTTGTAGAGGGTCGGCAGGCCGGCTTCCGCCAAACTGTGGAGCGGATGCCAACAACCCTCACCAGCAGCTACTGCTGCGGACACGACGCTGAGCTCCAGCCGAAAATGCGTGAAGACATGCGTGACTTGCCCGAGCGTCGGTTCCCTCGCCACGGGTTCGTCAGTCCATTCCGGGCCCGGAAGCGCGGCCATTCCACCGAGCATGCCCTTGGCTGGACGGCGGACCAGCCACACGCAGCCGTTCCGCTCGCTCCAGTAAGAAATTCCGTGGCGGAGAGGCCGCGCCGTCTTGCGTTTCGGACGGGGAAAGCGCTCCGGCTCGCCCGACGCGTGAGCGGCGCAGCCGGAGTTCAGCGGACAGACCGAGCAGTCGGGCCCTCGCGGGCGGCACATGGTCGCGCCCAGGTCCATCATCGCCTGAGAGAAATCCCCGGCTCCAATCTCGGGCGTCATCAGGTCGAGAAGCTCTCGGAGCCGTGCCTTGCTCTCGGCCACAGGCTCTTCGATCCCATTGAGTCGGGCGACTACCCGCTCGACATTGGTGTCCATCACCAGAGCGCGCTGTCCGAACGCGATCGCGGCGATGGCGGCGGCCGTATAGCCGCCGATGCCCGGCAGCTTGCGAAGCTCGTCCTCGGACGTGGGGAAACCCCCTCGCGCCGCGACCTCGCGGGCGCAGGCGATCAGGTTCCGGGCGCGGGCGTAATATCCAAGCCCCGCCCATTCCGAGAGCACGTCTTCGTCACGCGCCACGGCGAGCGCCTCGATCGTGGGCCAGCGCGACAGGAATCGTTCGAATCTCGGTTTCACGGCCGCGACCGTCGTCTGCTGGAGCATCACTTCGCTCAGCCACACACGATAGGGATCGGGCGCCGATTCGCCCGGCATTGCGCGCCACGGAAGGCGCCGGGCGTTATCCACATAATGTTGGAGCAAGCGGTTGGCGGCCACGCACGCCCTATGGCATGACCTCTTCCAATGGCGAAGCCAAAGTCGTCCCTGAACAGGCAAAAGGCCGAGGATTCGCCGCGCAGCGGCCGTGCTCGCTCGGCCGGCGAGCTCGTGGGCCAGATCGGCGGAATGGCGTTCCGGCGCTTCGGCTTCGTCCAGAGCGCGATCGTCAGCCGCTGGAGCGAGATCGTCGGAGAGCGCTACGCCAAGGTCTCCTCCCCCGAATCGATCCGCTTCCCTGCGGGCCGCAAGTCGGGCGGTGCCCTGACCCTGCTGGTCGAAGGCGCTCACGGTCCGCTGCTGCAGCATCTGAGCCCCCTGATCATCGAGCGTGTGAACCGTTTCTTCGGCCACGAGGCCATCGACCGCGTGGTCTTCCGCCAGGGCAGGCCGATCGCGAAGGCCAAGCGGCCGGATCGGCCCAAGCCTAAAGCGGTGCCCAAGGAGCTGGGCGACGGCCTTCGCCAGATCGCCGATCCGGAGCTCCGTGCCTGTCTGGAGTCGCTTGCCGCGAAAATCGCCGGTACAACGGGCGCGCCGACGGTCGATGCACCGGCCGACATTCCCATTCCGATCACCTTTCGAAAGTGAATGATCTGATGAAGCCAGCTTACGTCCTGCTCGCCACCGCGGCGATTTTCGCCAGCGCGGCCTGCAATGCGGAAAACAAGACCAGCGCCAGTAAACCCTCCGCTCCGATCGAGGCCGTCAAGGCTCCGAACGGCGACTGGACCAAGATGGTCACCGCCACGCCCGAGGGCGGCTTCCTGATGGGCAACCCGAAGGCCGAGGTGAAACTGGTCGAGCTGGGCTCGATGACTTGCCCGCACTGCGCGGAATTCTCCGAGCTGGCCGATAAGAAGCTGATCGGCGAATATGTGAAGAGCGGCCGAGTCAGCTTCGAATTCCGCAACTTCGTCCGCGACGGCCTCGACATGACGGCCTCGCTGATCGCCCGCTGCGGCGGTACCGAACGCTTCTTCCCGCTGACTCACGCTCTGTTCGCCGATCAGCGCAACTGGGGCGGGCATCTTCAGGACGTCCCGCCGGAGCAGCTTCAGGCGCTGCAGACGATGGGGCCGGAGCGGCAGTTCGTCGAGTTCGCCAAGCTGTCCGGTCTGCAGCAGTGGGCGGCGCAGCGCGGGGTGCCCTCGGGCAAGAGCAGCGCCTGCCTCGCCAACCAGGACGAGATCAACAAGCTGGTCCAGATCAATGGCGACGTCGCAGCGCAGTATCCGGAATTCACCGGCACGCCGTCGTTCGTTCTCAACGGCGAACTGCTCAAGCAGACGTCGACCTGGGACGCGCTGGAGCCCAAGCTGCGCGAAGCAGTCGGCGGCTAGTGCCCCGGTGAGGGTGGGGGAATAGAATTTGCGTATCCGCCGTCTGAAACTCAGCGGCTTCAAAAGCTTCGTCGAGCCGTCGGAGCTGCGGATCGAACCCGGGCTGACCGGGGTCGTCGGACCCAACGGATGCGGCAAGTCCAACCTCCTCGAAGCCATCCGCTGGGTGATGGGCGAAGGCAGCCCGAAGTCGCTTCGCGGCGGCGGCATGGACGACGTGATTTTCGCCGGCACCGCCAGCCGTCCGCCGCGCGATTTTGCCGAAGTCTCGATTCTCGTCGAGCGGGACCGGGATGCCGAAGCTTCGGGTGAAAGCGAGGTCACGCGCCGGATCGAACGCGGCGCGGGGTCGGCCTATCGGATCGACGGCAAGGACGTCCGTGCCAAGGACGTCTCCTTGCTTTTCGCCGACGCCGCGACGGGCGCGCATTCGCCGGCTCTGGTCAGCCAGGGCAAGGTCGGATCAATCATCGCCGCCAAGCCGACCGAGCGGCGGATGCTGCTCGAAGAAGCGGCCGGCATCTCCGGCCTTCACGCCCGCCGCAAGGATGCAGAGCAGAAGCTCCGAGCGACCGAAGCCAATCTTGCACGGCTGGGAGAGATGCTTTCGGATCAGGAGCAGCGGGCGGCCCAGCTGAGGCGGCAGGCGCGCGCTGCCGAACGCTACCGGATATTGTCCGACAAGATCCGCTCCGCCGAGGCGCGGCTGGTTCATGCTCGCTGGGTCGAGGCCGACCGAGCCGCGACCGCCGCGAGGCAGGAGGCGAAGACTGCCGAAGCCGATGTGGCCTCGCTTCAGGGCGCGATGGCGAATGCTCAGCAGGCGCAGGATCAGGCGGCAGCGCTTCTCGCCCAGCGGCGCAACGAGCTGACGCAGGCGCGCGAGCGGGCGACGGAACTGGCGCACGAATTGGCGACGACGCGCGCGCGGCGAGACACGGTCGTCCGGAGGCTTGCCGAGCTTGACCGGCTGGACGCTTCGCTGGCGTCGGACGTCGAGCGCGAAGAGGCGCTCCGCCATGACGCCGAGGCGCGGATCGCGGAGCTGGAAGCCGAGCGCGCAGCGATAGACCAGCGATTGGCGGATGACGAAGGGCAGTCGGCCCGCATCGGACGCGAACTCGGCGATCTCGAAACGCGCTCCCGCGAAGCGGAGGCCGCGCTCGCCGATTTGCTGACCCGGCAGGCCGCGATGCGTGCCGAGCGCCGGGTTGCGGACGCGGCGCTGGAGGCCGCGCGGGCGCAGGTCGATCGGACCGAACACGAGCGGCAAAAGCTTGCCGCGCAGCTCGAAGCGCTGGGCTCGGGCTCGGCGGAGCAAGCCGCGCGTGCGGACGCCCTCGACCGGGCGGAGGCCGCGAAGTCCGCCCAGCTGGCCGCTGAGAAGAAGCTGGAAACAGCCGAGCAGGAACGCGCCTCGGCCGCTGAACGTCGCGACGGTGCGGAAAGCGCTTTGGCCGCCGCGCGCGCCGCTTTTTCGGCTGCCCGTGCGGAAGCGCAGGCGCTCGAACGTGCCCTCCAGCACGGCGGCGGCTCTGCGATCGAGAGTCTTTCGGCAGACGCCGGCTATGAGCGCGCTCTTGCGGCGGCGCTGGGCGAGGATGCCGACGCCGCAATCGGTGGCGATGGCCCGCGACGGTGGACCGGAAGCGATGCGATGGCGGGCGATCCGGCGCTACCCGCCGGAGTGGAACCGCTGATTGATCATGTTCGAGCTCCGGCGCAGCTTCTTCGGCGTCTACGGCAGATCGGCGTTGCCGATGAGGACAAGGGGCAGCAGCTCGCCGTCGGCCAGCGGCTGGTCACCCGCGACGGCGCTCTGCGCCGCTGGGATGGTTTCGTCTCAACCGGTTCCGGCGCGGCTGCGGCCGAGCGGCTCATCCGCGCCAACCGACTCTCTGACCTCAACAAGCAGCTCCCGAAGCTCGAAGAGAGCGTCGAAGGCGCGTCGTCGGCACGCGACGATGCGGCCCGCGATGTCGAGCGCTGGCGCGCCGAGGGCGAGGAGCAGCGCAGGGCCGCTTCCGCCGCGGAGCGCGAGGTTCGCGAGTCCGAGCGTGCTGCTGATGCGGCCGCCGCGGCCATCGATCGCCTGAACGCCCAGCGGGAGGCGGTTTCGCAAAGGGCTGAAGACCTGAAACCGGTGGCTGAAGCTTCTGCCGAAGCTCTCCGCGCGGCGGAAGCAGTGATCGCCGGTTTGCCCGATCCCGCCGCGCTGGAAGCGGATGTCGAGGGGGCCCGTTCGCGGGCTTCCGATGCCGGTTCGGCCGTCGCCGACAAGCGCGCTGAGGCAGCGACCCGAGCCCGCGAAACGGCTGCAGCTCGCGAGCGGCATGGCGCCTCCGGGCGCGAGCAGGAAGAATGGCGCAGGCGGCATGCCGACGCGAAAAGGCGCCTGGCTTCCGCCGTCGAGCGGCAAGCTCAGCAGGCCGCCGAGCGCGAGCAGCTTTCCCCCGAGCCGCAGCGCCTGGACGATCTGCTGGCTGAGCTGGAGACGCGTGGCCGCGAATATGACCGGAGGACATCCACCGCAGCAGAAGCCGAGCGGGCCGCGGAAGGCGAAGTGGCCAAGGCTGCATCCGCGTTCACGACAGCGAACGAATCCCTATCCTCGGCCCGCGAGCGCCGAGCGGCAGCTGCGGCTCGCGCCGAGGGTCAGGAGGCTCGCCGCACCGAATACGGCCGCGTCTGTTACGAGCGTTTCGAATGTATTCCGCAGCGCCTGCCGGAGAAGCTTGGCTTCGACCAGGATGAGGCCGTCGACGCTGAATCGCAGTCGGCATTGCTCGAACGGCTGACTGCTGAGCGCGAGCGCATCGGGCCCGTGAACCTCGTTGCCGAGCAGGAACTGGCCGAGCTGGAGAGCGCCCGGGTCAAGGGCGCCGAGGAAGCCGACGAGCTGACGCAGGCGATCCACCGACTTCGCGGATCGATCGGGAACCTCAATCGCGAGGGCCGGGTACGGTTGCTCGACGCGTATCGGCAGGTCGACGCCCATTTCCGCAGCCTGTTCACCTCGCTTTTCGACGGTGGGCAGGCGCACCTCGAGTTGGTCGAAAGCGACGATCCGCTGGAAGCCGGACTCGAGATCATGGCTCAGCCACCGGGCAAGCGCCTCTCGACCCTTACCTTGCTCTCGGGCGGCGAGCAGGCGCTGACGGCGGTCGCGCTGATCTTTGCCCTCTTCCTGACGAACCCGGCCCCGATCTGCGTTCTCGACGAGGTCGACGCGCCGCTCGACGACGCCAATGTCGAGCGTTTCTGCGACCTGCTCGACCGGATGACTCGGGAGACGGACACCCGCTACCTGATCGTCACCCACAATGCAGTGACGATGAGCCGCATGCACCGGCTTTACGGGGTGACCATGATCGAAAAGGGCATCAGCCGTCTCGTTTCGGTCGACCTCGGTAGCGCGGAGACGCTTCTCGCGGCAGAATAAGGCGATGGAGCCCATGCGCGTCGTCTTCCTCGTCTATCCGAACGTCACTCAGCTCGACATGACAGGTCCGGCTCAGGTGCTCTCGCGGCTCAGCAATGCTCGCGTGGAGCTGGTCTGGAAGTCGCGCGATCCAGTCCAGACCGACAGCGGCTTCGCCTTGCTGCCGACCGCCACGCTCTATGAGATCGAGCAGGCCGACATCCTGTGCGTGCCGGGCGGCTTCGGCTGCGTCGATGTGATGCAGGACGAAGACGTTCTCGGCTGGGTGAGGGGGATCGGCGGGAAGGCACAATGGGTCACCAGCGTCTGCACCGGCTCGCTGATCCTCGGGGCTGCGGGCCTCCTGCGCGGGTACAAGGCGACCACTCACTGGGCGTGGCATGACTATCTTCACCTGTTTGGGGCGGAGCCCGTTTTTGAGCGGGTGGTGTTCGACCGAAATCGCGTGACGGGCGGTGGAGTAACGGCCGGCATCGACTTTGCGCTTGCGCTCACGGCAGCGATCGAGGGCGAGGAATATGCCCGCGCGGTGCAGCTGGGCCTGGAATATGATCCTCACCCGCCGTTTGATGCGGGCACTCCCGCCAAGGCGGGGCGCCAGCTCGTCCAGCGCGTGCACGAACGGTCGAACCGTATGGCGCCTGACCGCGAAGAGCGTATTCGGGCCGTGGCGGAGCGCTTCGCTGATAGCTGAGTGGCGATTTCCTGCCCGCGACTTCAAGGACTTATCCGACTGTAGCAATCACTGTTATCGCCACCTTCGATATGTGCTATTGCGAATGACTATCAATAACGATAGCTGGGCGCATCCATTTGCATTCAGAAGATCGCAGGGGGCAGTTCCTAGTGTCGCGGTTCAAGTCCAGTCCGGGTATCCGTTCATACAAGAAGGCTGCGACGCTCATCGCCGGCTCCACCCTGCTTTTGGGAACCAGCGCCGAAGCGAGCGAAGCGCCTTCCGCGCCCCAGGCTTCCACCGCCGCGAAAGCTGACGCGGCGAGCAGCGCGGCTGCCGTCCGCACTGCGGTTGCCGCCACTGCCGCCGAATCTGCAGACGCTGCCGATCCGGTAATCGTCACCGGCGAGCGCTATCGGATCAATACACTCAACAGCCGCCTCCGCGATGTCCGCGAAGCGCCGCAGACGATCAGCATCATTCCTCGCGAGATCATCGAGCAGCAGGCGGCGACGACGCTGAACGACGTTCTCCGAAACGTCTCGGGAATCAGCATGGCGGCCGGCGAGGGCGGCGGTGGCCCGGCCGGCGACAATCTCACCTTGCGCGGGTTCGGCGCCCGCAACGACATCTTCGTCGACGGCATCCGCGATTTTGCGAGCTACACGCGCGACACGTTCAACGTGGAGCAGGTCGAGGTGGTGAAGGGCCCCGCCTCGGCACAGACCGGCCGCGGATCGACCGGCGGCTACATCAACCTCTTCTCCAAGCAGCCGCAGCTTCGCACGTTCGCCAGCGGCACTTTGGGCCTGGGCCAACCGGATTATGTTCGCGGGACCGCGGACGTGAACCTGGGAGGCGACAGCATCGGGCTGGGCGGCGGCACCGCAGTTCGCGTCAACCTGATGCATCACGACGCCGACACTCCGGGCCGCGATCGTGTCGAGACTAAGCGCACCGGCTTCGCGCCCTCCGTCGCCGTAGGCCTCGGCACTTCGACGCGCGCGATCCTGTCCTACATCCGGTTGAAGCAGGATAATGTGCCCGACTACGGAATCCCGTTCGTTCCCAACACGAACGTCGCGCTTCCGGAGCATCATGAGCAGCCGGCGCCGGTCGATTACGACAATTACTACGGCTTGTTGGAACGCGATTACGAGGACACGCTCGCGAACATTGCGACCTTCGCGCTCGAGCACGACCTGACGCCCGACATCCGCATCGCGAACACGACGCGCTACGGCCACGCCACGCGGGACTCGATCTATTCGTCTCCGCGCTTCGCGACCCTGCCGAACTCGACTTCGACCGGGCTCCTGGTCACTCCGCAGACGCAGTCGCGCGACACCGTCGACAAGGTGCTGTTCAACCAGACCAACCTGTTCTCCAAGTTCGAAACGGGCTCGCTGCGCCATGAGGCGATCGCCGGCTTCGAGGTTTCCCGAGAGCGGAGCAGCAACCAGTTGCGGAACGTTACGGCCGGAACGCCCACCGACATCTTCAATCCGGACCCTGAGCGGCCTTGGAACGGCACGATCGCCGACATTCCCGGCGAGGTGGTTCGGGCGAAAGCCGATTCCGTCGCCGCATACATCTTCGACACCGTGGAGCTCAGCGACCAGTTCCTGTTCACCGGCGGCCTGCGCTGGGAACGGTACAAGAGCGCCTTCCTGCCGGCACCGTCGCAGATCACCTCGACGGTCGGGGACATCCACCGCACCGATGAAAGCGTCACCTGGCGTGCCGGGATCACTTACAAGCCGGTGTCCAACCTCAGCATCTACGCGGGTGCCGGAACGTCGGTGAACCCGTCGATCGAGAACATGACGCAGACGACTCCGACTCTCGCCGTGGGTGCCCTGAAGCCGGAACGCAGCCGCACGTTCGAAGCGGGCGTGAAGTGGGACGGATTCGGGGGCAAGCTGCTCCTGACGTCCGCGATCTTCCGCACTGAGAAGAGCAATGCCCGGACCCCGGGTCTTCCGGGCGAGCCCGCCACCGTTCTCGACGGCAAGCAGAGGGTCGACGGGTTCGAGATCGGCGCCACCGGCCGGCTGACCGAGGACTGGCAGATCATCGCCAGCTACACATATCTCGATAGCGAGGTCACGGAATCGAACACGCCGGCGGAGGTCGCCAACCGCCTCGGCAACGTACCCGATCACAGCGGCTCGCTCTGGATGCTGTACACCTTGCCGCAGAATATCGAGATCGGCGGGGGCGTCCGCTATGTCGGCACGCGCTATACGAACGTGGCGAACACGCGGCGCATCGACGATTACTGGGTCGCCGACGCGACCCTGGGGTACGATTTCAACCCGCGCACGACGCTTCGGCTGAACGTCTTCAACATCTTCGACCAGCGTTACCCCGACCAGATCGGCGGCGGGCATTTCGTCCCCGGTGCAGGACGAAGCGCAGTCGCCACGCTGACCTTTGGAATGTAAGCCGGGCAGCGATGCTCGTCGCCGTTCCCGCTTTATTGTCGCCGGACCAGCTGGCCGAAGTGCGCCTGCTGATCGAGGCGGGCGATTGGGAGGACGGGGGCGCAACAGCGGGGAAACAGTCGGAGCTCGCGAAGCGTAACCTTCAGCTTCCGGCATCCTGCCCGAACGCGGCTGCGGCGGGTGAAATCGTCCTCTCGGCACTTTCGGCGAACGGCCTGTTCATGTCCGCGGCCCTGCCGCACCGGGTCTTCCCGCCGCTGTTCAATCGCTACGACGCGTCCGCCGGCCACGGCTTCGGCAATCATGTGGACAATGCCATCCGCTATCTGCCGGACCGGTCGGGCCGTATCCGCACGGACCTGTCGGCGACCGTGTTCCTTTCCGATCCCAAGGATTACGATGGCGGTGAGCTGATCGTGGAAGACACGTACGGCGAGCATGCGGTTAAGCTGCCGGCGGGCGACATGGTGCTCTATCCGTCTACCTCGCTGCACCGGGTCGAACCTGTCACTCGCGGGTCGCGCGTAGCGTCATTCTTCTGGATCCAGTCGATGGTTCGCGACGATAGCCAGCGCACCCTGTTGCTGGAAATGGACGCGGCGATCCGTAGCCTCGCGGGGAATGTGGGGGACAAGGACCCTTCGATCGTCGCCTTGACCGGGACCTACCACAACCTGCTTCGGCGCTGGGCGGACTGCTAGGCCGCAAGCTTCGCGGCTCGGTCGCGGATGCGTCTGAGATCGTCGACGAACTTCTGCCGCTCTTCAACGCGCCGCTCCGGCTCGGGAATGCGCAGAAGAAAGCTCGGGTGAACCGTCACCCAGCATTCTCCGCCTTCGGGAAGCGCGATCGGTGACCCGCGAACTCGGCTGATCGTTACGACCTTGTCGAGGATGGAGCGCGCCGCCGTCGCCCCCAGCGCGACGGTCACCGGCGGACGGATCAGGGTGCGCTCCTGCTCGATCCACCAGCGGCAGGCCTCGATCTCGCCGGCATTGGGCTTGGAGTGGATGCGCTTCTTGCCGCGCTGCTCGAATTTGAAATGCTTGACCGCATTGGTCACGTAGACCTCAGAGCGCGGGATTCCGGCCTTCTCCAATGCTTCATCGAATATTTGGCCTGCGGGGCCGACGAACGGCCGGCCTGCAATGTCCTCCTGGTCGCCCGGCTGTTCGCCCACGAACATGATCGATGCGTCTAGCGGCCCCTCTCCGAACACCGTCTGGGTGGCATTCTTGTAGAGGTCGCACCGCGTGCACTTGCGCGCGTCCTTGAACAGAGCCTCCCACGCTGCGCGAAGGTTGCCGCCCGGCGCGATATTGCGTTCGGCGGCAAGCGCGTCCTTCAGCCCTTCCTTGGCCGCAGCTCGATCGATCATCTCCAGCTCCCTTGCGCGAGCGCTCGCGATCAGCGGCCGAACGAGCGAAGTCTCCGGCATGTTGCGCCAGTATTTCCTGGGCATCTCCTTCAGCATCGCCCCGACCTTGAGGCGCGCGGGGTTGAAGATGGATGCGTAATAGGTCTTCCACATCGCCTCGAGCGGGTCGCCGCCCGGCCCATCGGCACGGGTCGCGCCCGGACCCTCGGTGAGGCATTCGCCGTCCCAGTGGATCGAAAGCTCGGGCGTCAGGATCGACCAGCGCATGTTGGCAAAGCGGCGCACAAAGAAGCCGGCGGTGTGCCGGACGATGTGATGGTCCGGCTCGAAGAAGGCGACGAAGCGTGTCGTGCCGTCAGGCTGCTCCACCTCTCGGAAGCGGACGAAGGCGTGCATCTTGTGGACGTCGCGGCGGACTTCCTTGGCGAGCCGCTCCAGCCGGTCGAGTAACGGGTCGGCGCGATCTTCCATTGCGCCTCGCTGTGATCGGAGCTTCCACAGCATCGCGTAGAGCAAGGCGAAGCGCTCGGGATCGGAATGGCAGACCACGCTCTTTGCGAGGTCGATGAAAGTGCGGGGCACCGCGAAGCTCGCGCCTTTGGGCTGCTGAACGTCGGTCGCGAACAAATCGGCCTCGGCTCCTTCGACGCGCCATATTACGGCATGCGGTGGGACACCTGCGTCGGCGAGATCGCGGGCGGTGTCGCGCCAGCCCTCGAAATCGTCTTCGGACTCCAAATTGACGCGATGGGCGTCGATCATCGGGCCTTCAAGCATGATCAGCCCGCGAACAGCTCCAGCTGCTTCTGCTTCGGCGCGACGAGCGAGCGGAGGTCGGCCCGATCGGTGAGCAAAGTCGGCCGCCAGTCGAGCGTCGTGATGAACGGCCGAACCTTGGCGATGGAAAGCGTAAGGCGCGCGACGTCGTCGAGCCGCAGCTTCCGCCAGCGGCGCGAGGAGAGAATACGATCGACCGCTTTCGTACCCAGGCCCGGAACCCGCAGAAGCTGTTCCTTCGGCGCGCGGTTCACGTCGACCGGGAAGCTTTCCCGAAACTTGAGCGCCCAGGCGAGCTTCGGGTCGACGTCGAGCGGAAGCATGCCGGCCTTGTCGGCCGCGCTGACCACCTCTGCCGGTTTGAATCCGTAGAAGCGCATCAGCCAGTCTGACTGGTACAGCCGGTGTTCGCGCATCAGTGGCGGGCGCTGAAGCGGCAGGACCGCGCTGGCGTCGGGGATCGGCGAGAAGGCGGAATAATAGACTCGGCGCAAGCGGAAGCGGTCATAGAGCGTGCTTGCGCGGGATATGATGTCGCCGTCGCTCGCGGCGTCGGCGCCGACGATCATCTGTGTCGACTGGCCGGCCGGAGCGTAGCGCGGAGCCGACTTGAACTTCTTCGAAGCGTCATTGCCGTCATCGATCGACGCGCGCGTATCCTGCATGGCGCTTTCGATGCGGCCGCCGTCTTTCTCCGGCGCCAAGCGCTGAAGGCCGCTTTCGGTCGGAAGCTCGACATTGATGGAGACCCGGTCGGCGTAGAGGCCCGCCTGCTGAACCAATTCCGGGTCCGCGTCGGGAATGGTCTTCAAATGGATGTAGCCGCGGAAATCGTGCTCCTCGCGCAGGTTCCGCGCGACACCGACGATCTGCTCCATCGTATAATTGGACGAGCGGATGATTCCGGAGGAGAGGAACAGGCCCTCGATATAGTTGCGCTTGTAGAATTCGATCGTGAGCCGGACGACCTCGTCCACTGTGAAACGGGCGCGGCGAACGTTCGAGCTCTTGCGGTTGATGCAATAGGCGCAGTCGAAAATGCAGCTGTTGGTCAGCAGGATTTTCAGCAGGGAAATACAGCGGCCGTCCGGAGCATAAGCGTGACAAATTCCCATGCCCTCGGTTGAGCCCAGCCCCTTGCCGCCGCGGCTGTCCCGCTTCGACGTGCCGGACGACGCGCAGGAGGCGTCATACTTCGCCGCGTCGGCGAGAATCGCGAGCTTCGACTGCAGGTCCAGCTGAGGCATGCGTTCTCAATATGTTCTACAACTTCTCCTGTCCATACAGTCGTTTAGCCGTACGGTGAAACGTCGTTCGATCAGGTCAGAGAGGCCGCCACGCGAGCGACTGGCGGCGGATTGATCTGGCGGAAACGCGCTTCGACCAGGCTGAAGGCGCCGAACAAAGCCAGGCCGGCTGCCACGATCAGATTGACCGGGCTGTCCATCCAGCGCAGCGCATCCTGCATCCCGCCTGCCTCGCTCGGATCACCCTGGAGGCCGGCCGAGACGAGGAAGATGGCCGTGACGACGAGGATGACGGCTCGGGCTCCATAGCCGCCGCGTCCCATCCATTTCACCCAGCTTTGGGTCCGGATGTCGGGCCGCAGATGCTTGCAGAAATCCCCGCTGACCGCGCGTTTCACCTGCCACAAGCCTACAAGGAACAGGATGATGCCGCCGATCTCCACGAGCAGGGGGCCGCCGGGAAGTTCCATCACCGTGCCTGCCTGCTCCTGGGCCCCGCCGTCGGAGCTGCTGCCCTCACCCTTGAGCAGACCCCAGGCCTGCCAGGCCAGGAAGAGATAGATGATCCCGCTGGCGCCGGCTCCGGCCCGGCCGAGCGCTCCTTTCTTGCCGTCTCCATGACCCTCGCTGTCGAACAAGGCATCGGTCACGCGCCAGAAACCGTAGGCGAGGAAGCCGGCGAGGATGATCATCAGAAGAGCGCGTTCGCCGCGCAGATATTCCAGGGCCCCGGTGAGATCCTCGGCCCGGCCCGTCCCGATCGCGAGCCAGGCGATGACGAGATAGAGGAACCCGCGCGCGGCAAAGCCGAGGCGCGTTAGCCAGACGAGACCTCGTTCTTGCGACATGCCAACTCTCCCGAACCGACGGCAGAACGACGGTTCATACAGCTCCGTTCCGGAGCCTCAGCTATGCGGCGGCGGGAGCAGCCATTTCGGACGCGATCCTCTTCCCGACCACCAGCTTGAAGATCACGAACGCAACGAGCCCGAAGGCGGCGCTGGCGACGTGGATCAGCCAGAAAGTCGTCGTCGGCAGGGACGAATAGAGCTGGCCGATCTGCCCGACGGTATAGTTCGCAAGGAAGAAGGAGAGGTAATATAGCCCGATCACCGTCGCATTGATCTGCCGCGGAGCGATCTTCGAGAAGAGCGCGAGGCTGACCGGCAGGATGTGCGCGAAGCCGATGCTGTTCAGCAGGTGGAACATCACCGGCCAGAACAGGCTGACTTTGCCGCCTTCGGGCTGGGTGAGCGCGGCCATGAACAGGCACAGGCCGCCGCCGATGGTGAAGATGCTGCCGATGATCATCTTGCTGATCTCGTCCGGCTCCCGCCGGCGATTGCCCCACCATTTCCAGAAGGCCGCGACCGCCACCAGCATCGAGAAGCTGAGCGCCGCATCCAGGGTGATCAGCCAGCTGCTCGGCAGATCGGTCCCCATGAACCTCAAGTTGAAATGCTGGTCGCCCCAGATGAGGTAGGCGTTGAAGATCTCCTGGTTGGTCAGCAAAGCGATGGCCAGCACGGGGATCAGGAATATGAGGTAGAGGACGCAGACCCAATCGCTGCGCGAGAGCTTCTCCCGTTGCGCTCGCTCCGCGCGGGACGGGCGCTCGTCGGAGGGCAAGAACGGCCGTCCTGCAAGGTAGATGAGCAAGCCGAGGACCATCACCACGCCCGCGGCGCCGAAGCCGTAGTGCCAGCCCACTTTCTGGCCGAGCGTGCCCGAGACGAGGGGCGCCGCGATCACGCTCACGTTGATGGCGATGTAGAAGATCTGGAACGCCATCGCCCGGCGCAGGTCGTTCGCCTGGTAGAGCGCGCCGACCTGGCTTGCGATATTGCCCTTGAAGGCGCCGACGCCGAGCAGGAGCGCGAACAGAGCGAGCAGGAATGCCGGCTCGAACGCCATCAGGAAGTGGCCGATGGCCATGAGCACGCCGCCAATAATCAGCGTCGGGGTGCGTCCGAGCCAGCGGTCGGCGATGATTCCGCCGAGGATGGGCGTTGCGTAGACGAGCGCAGTGTAAGTGCCGAAGATGGCGGAGGCGAGCTGCTGACCTTCCAGGCCGGGGTAGACGTTCGCCCGCAACCAATCGAGTCCGACGACCTGCTCCATCCGGCCCGGCATAAGCAGGTAATTGACCATGTAGAGCACGAGCAGCGTCTGCATGGAGTAATAGGAGAAGCGCTCGCAGGCCTCGGTGAACGCGAGGAAGCCTAGGCCCTTCGGATGACCGATGAAGGCGCGATCGGAGCGGTCGATATGCTCCAGGTCAGGCTGGGCGTCGGCAACGGTCATGCACTTCTCTCCCCACGTGCGTGGTGCAAGGGCTAGGCGGCTAGCGAGCCCAGCGCAATCCGCCGATCCGTCGCCCGTCGAAACATCCGTTGCGCATATGCTCCGCCTGGCTAGGCTCGGCCGGAAAAGGGGGAGAAACATGCGCCATCTGTCGTTTGCGCTCGCGACCGCTGCTTCCATCGCTCTGGCCACGCCCGCGGTGGCTGGCCCGACCGAAGATCTCCACTCTTTGATGGACGACTATTGGGCGGCCTACCTCAAGGATAATCCGCTCGTCGCGAGCTCGGTCGGAGTGAAGACCTACGACCGGATGCTGGGCGAGCTGAGCCTTGCCGAGTTCGACCGGCAGGCAGCAGAGGCGCAGGCCTTTCTGACGCGCCTGCGCGCCATTCCGGCGCCCTCGCTGAGCCCGATGGACCAGAGCAACCGCGCGGTGCTCGAACGGACGCTGGATGACCAGATCGCGCTCAACCGCTTTGGCCAGCGCCAGCTGCTCTACTCCTCGCTCGGCAGCTACCATGAGTTCCTCGCGACCATGGGCGAGAACATCCCCATGCGGACGAAGCAGGATTACGACAATTACCTCGCGCGGCTGGCGCTCGTCCCCGCGCGGATGAAGTCGTACAGCGACATGAGCGTGAAGGCCGCGAATGAGGGCATCACGCAGGCCTGCGAGTGGATGAAGACCTTGCCCGGATCGACCGTCGGGCTGGTGCCGGCAGACGTAACCAAGTCGCCATTTTACGGTCCGTTCGCCTCGACCCGCCCGCCGGCAGTTTCGGAAGCCGACTGGTCCAGCCTTCAGGCTCGTGCACGCGACGTGATCGGCGGCCCGATCGCGGCTTCCTACCGCGCTTTCTCGAATGTCGCCGAAAAGCAGCTCGTGCCGAAGTGCCGGAAGGTGGATTCGGTCTCAGCGCAGCCGGGCGGCAGCGCCTATTACGCGGCGCTGGTTGGCCAGCACACGACGACGAGGCTTACGCCCGATCAGATCCACAAGATCGGCCTCCAGGAGGTCGCGCGCATCCGGGCGGAGATGGAAGAGGTCGCGAGAAGGGCGGGCTTCGCCAGCCGCGAGGCGATGATCGCCGACATGCGCACTAATCCGAAATGGTATGTGACCACGCCCGAGGAGCTGATGGAGAAGACGGCGATCGTCACGAAGACGATCGACGGGAAGATGCCCGGCTATTTCGGCCGGCTTGCACGCCTGCCGTACGGAATCAGGCCGATGACTGCCGCCACCGCGCCGACCGACACGACTGCGCGCTATCAGCTGGGCAGCCCGGAAGGCGGGATCGCGGGCTATTACCTCGTCAACACGACCAAGCTCGACCAGCGGCCCCTGTGGGAGATCCCCGTCCTGTCGGTCCACGAGGCGGTGCCCGGCCACCACCAGCAAATCGCGATCCAGCAGGAGCTGGACATGCCCCAGTGGCGCAAGGCGACCACCTTCTTCACCGCTTTCGTCGAAGGCTGGGGGCTTTATTCGGAGCGGCTGGGCGTCGACATGGGGATCTACGATACGCCGCAGAAGGACATGGGGCGCCTCGGCTACCAGATGTGGCGCGCGACCCGGCTGGTGGTCGACACGGGCATCCATTCCAAGGGCTGGGACAAGGCGCGGGCCGTTGCCTACATGAAGGACAATACGACCCTGACCGACGCCAACATCGATGCGGAGGTGAACCGCTACATCTCGGTTCCCGGGCAGGCGACGGCTTACATGATCGGCAAGCGCAAGATCGAGGAGCTTCGCACCCGTGCGGAGCAGCAACTCGGGCCGAAGTTCGACGTACGGCACTTCCATGACGCCGTGCTCGGGCAGGGTGCCGTGCCGCTGGATGCGCTGGACGCGCAGATCAATGCCTGGATCGCCTCCGAGAAGGCAAGGAACTGAGTCTAGGCTTTAGTTCTGCGGCGTGGTCTGCTGCTGGCGCGCTTCGTCGCTCTCCTCGCGGGCATCGCGGATCATCTGCTCCATGCAGCCGGTGTAGCCGGCCGGGCCGACGGGCGAGCAGCTCTGGGGACCGGTGCGGCCCACGCGCTCGATGCTGCGTACCTTCTTGGCCCAGGCGGTGCGCTCCTGCAAAGTTCCGCCTTCGCGCAGGCGCTCGGGGATTCGGTAGCGCTCCTCCTCGCCGACGCGCTTGCAGACGACGACCTCATCGTCGGTGGAGCGTGGGCAGGGATCCGTGCCGTACACGATGATCTCATTGACACGATCGTTGGACGATTGAGCCAACGCCGGTGGAGCGGCGAAGCCCGCGAGAATGGCAGCGGCTGCGAGAGGGGCTGCAAGCTTCGTCATTACTGGTCCTTCCAAGCGTAACAGCGGCTGACGGCCGCTCGTTGTTCCTCAAATCCGTTTCGACAACCCGATTGCCACACGGCATGCCGCACGGATGCCGAGGGTCAATAGGGGATAGCCGGGCGCGTTCGCGGCACCGGCCTCGCGAGCGACGTCTCGATGCTCCAGCTCGTCCGCGCGGAATTCGGCGATGTCCGATGCCAGCTCGGGATCGTCCTCCCCGAGCTCCTCCAGCTGCCTGCCGTAATGGCGGTCGATCTCGATTTCGACGGCCTCGGTGCAGGCCATCGCCGCTTCTTCCGAAATCAGTGCCGTCGCCGCGCCTAGGGCGAAGCCTGCTACGTTCCACACGGGCTGCAATGCGGTCGGGCGGACACTCCGCTGAGCCATGACCGCGTTGAACCGGTCGAGATGGCGCCGTTCCTGGTCGGCCATGCGCGAGACCAGCTTGGCCGCGGGCGAATTGCGGCGGAGTACCGCGAGCTGCCCGGCGTAGATGCGCGTAGCGCCGAATTCTCCGGCCTGGTCGACACGGATCATCGAGGTCGTGTCCGCGCGTCGCTGGCCGGGGCGCCAGGGGCTCATGCGCGGCGGGCCTTCAGTGCGAGTGTCGTAATCAGAGCTGCGCCGGTCAGTGACAGGATGGCGTTCCACCCGGCCATGGAAATTCCGAACAGCGACCACTGCACCTGGTCGCAACGCACAAGCGGCGCATTGATGATGTCCTGCAGGGTCATACCGCGGGTCGTCGTGCAGGTGGTGAAGCCTTCGAAAATGCCGGCCTCGACGCCTGCATGATAGACGCCGATCGCACCTGAGATGGCAATCGCGGCCGCGGCGAGCAAGGTCAGCGTGCGCGACCGGGACGAGGATGCGGGTGCAGTGAAGGCCAGGGCTGCGAGCAGGATCGCGGCGCCATGCGGCCAGCGCTGCCAGTAGCACATCTCGCACGGGTGGAGCCCGCCGACGTACTGCGAGCCGAGCGCGCCTCCGAGCAATCCCAGCGGCAGGAGGAGCGCGAGCAGTCGCGCGGCCTCGGCGTTTCCGATCCCAAGCATTCCGCGCCTTGGCGCCAGCGCTGCTTCGTTCACTTTAGGACTTCTTGGGCGCGCCCGCCGCGGCGACGTTTGTCCCGCGCGTGCCCAGCCGCTTCAGCGTGCGGAGGGCATAGTCCAGCTGGAAGTCCTTAACGCCCTTTTTCTCGAGCTCTGCGGCCGTGAAGTTGAAGCGCGGGTCCTTCGAGAAATCGTCTTCCTCGAGCAGCTTGTCGTCGACCTTGGCCTGGCCGAGCAGGTGGCGGCGAAGATCCGCCTCACGCACGACCTTGCGGTCCTTGAAGTCCGGATCGGTCAGCTGTGGCACATTGATGTCGGGATCGATGCCGCCGGCCTGAACCGAACGGCCCGACGGCGTGTAGTAGCGCGCCGTGGTCAGCCGAAGAGCCGACTTCGGTCCCATGATCTGGACCGTCTGGACCGAACCCTTGCCGAAGCTGCGCTCGCCCATGACCAGCGCCCGATGATGATCCTGGAGTGCGCCGGCGACGATCTCGGCCGCCGAAGCGCTACCCGGATCGATCAGGACTACGACCGGAAGGCCGTGGGCCATGTCGCCCGGCGTCGCATAATAGCGCTCGATGTCGTCCTTCGCCCGGCCGCGCTGCGAGACGATCTCGCCGCGCTCGAGGAAGGCATCGCTCACGTCGATGGCCTGGTCGAGCAGGCCGCCGGGGTTGGACCGGAGGTCGACCACATAGCCGAGCGGCTTGCCGCCGGTCGCCTTGTCGATCGCCAGCAATGCCGCCTTGGTGGCGTCGCCCGTATTCCCGGCGAACGAATTGATGTTGACGATGCCGATGCCGTCCTTGATTTCCCACTTCACCGGGCGAAGCTCGATGCGTTCGCGGACAACCGAGACGTCGAACGGCTTGTCGCGTCCTGGGCGAACGATGCTCAGCTTGACGTTGCTTCCCGGCGGACCCTTCATCTTCTCGACGGCTTCGTCGAGAGACAGGCCGTAGAGCAGCTCGCCATTGATGTGGGTGATATAGTCGCCGGACTTGATCCCAGCACGCCATGCCGGCGTGTCCTCCATCGGGGACACGACTTTCACCGCACCGTCCTCGACTCCGACGGTGATTCCCAGACCGCCGTAATTGCCGTCCGTGGTGGCCTTCAGGACATCGAAGTCAGTCGCCTCGACGTAGCTGGAATGTGGATCCAGCGAGGCGAGCATTCCGTCGATCGCGCCCTTGATCAGCGTATGGTCGTCGACCTGATCGACATATTGGGACTTCACGCGCTCGTAGACGCTCATGAACGTCTCGAGCTCCTGGTAGTTGGCGGAGTCCGCCGCGGCCAGCGAGCTCGTAGTCACCGGCACCAGCGCGAGCGCTCCTGCAAGGGCGAGCGGCGGAAGCAATTTGCTAGTCAGCTTCATGATCTTCATGTCCCGGGTGTTCGGCTTTCTTCCTAACCCTCTTTGGGGTCCTTTGACAGGCTTTGAGATGAACCTGCGATGAGAGCGGGGGAGACATGGTGACCATTTCGGGACAATTCCACGCCTATTCGACCAAGCGCACGGCCAAGCGGCTGACCGACCTGCACTTTCTCGCCGGATTTGGACGTCGAAGAGACGTTCAGAAGAAGACTCATCCAGCCTCCGCCGTGATCGATGATGACCACTGAATCATAGCTTCTGAATGGTCCTGAAAAGCGGATCGTGCCGGTTGCGGGCACTGTGACTGCGGCTCCGCGAGCGGTAGCGAGCGTCAGACCCCGCGACCGCACGCCGTTGGGGGCGACCGCGCCCAGACCCTCCGTGACCGGCGCCGGCGCGGGCAGCATGTAGGCGAATGGCGCGGCGCTGCCTGTTCTGGCCGTGCCGGGCCGTGCCGGAGGAGCTGCGAGGCGCGAAAATTCAGCCGCGATCGCCCGCGCCGCGCTGCCCCGCCGCATTTCGCCGGCCAGCATTGCGGCATCTTCGCCGCGAGCGAGCGCTACGTCACCGGCCCCGAGCACCTCACCCCCGCGCTTCTCGGCCATTTTTGCGGCCTTTGCCTCAAGCACCGTGAAATCGCGTTTGCGTTCCGCGAGCGCGTTCCGGCTGCCGACGAGGTCGGCGCGGGCCTCCTCGGCTTTCTGCTGAAGCTGGCGGCCACGGTCGAGCTCGGCGCGGAGGGATGCGGTGCGGGCGCGAATCGCAGGCAAAGTGGAATCGAGCAGAAGGCGCACCCGGACAAATTCGCGCGTCGAACCCTGATCGAGAATGGCGAGGAGAGGCGGACGATCGGCCATGACCGCCAGGCCGCCGAGGAGTGCCGTAGCGGGGGCCTGCTCCGCGCGGAGGCGCTCGCGGCGCGCGGCGACTTCAGCAGCGATGACGCGAGCAGACGCGTCGGCGGCGCTGATCCGCGCCTCGGCGGCCGCGATGGCTTCGGCGGCCGCCGCTTGCTGCGCACGGATACGTTCCACCTCGGTCTGGGCCTGGTCCGCCGCCTTCTGAAGTCTCGCGACCTGGGCTTCTGCGGCCCGGGCTTCCGCCAAGGCGCGCCTGGCGCTCAGCTCGAGCGGTTCGCCGGCCTGAGTCTGTCCGCCCGCCGTGACCAGGACGAGAAGCGGAACAGCAAGGATCAGGCGGGCAATGCCATGCACCCGTCAACCTTCGCGATGATAGGGATGGTTCGCAAGGATTGATGTTGCGCGGAACAGTTGCTCGGCGAGCATCGCACGGACGAGCAGGTGCGGCCAGGTCGCGGGGCCGAACGAAATGAGGAGATCGGCCGCCGAGCGCTCCTCTGCCGAATGGCCGTCAGCTGCTCCGATCACGAAGCGCGCTTCGCGAACGCCGCGATCACGCCATTGGTCGAGCTTTTTCGCGAGTTGCATAGACGAAAGGGCATCACCCTTCTCGTCGAGCAGGATGCTGAGCGCTACAGCCGACGGCGGGGGCGTCGCAGCGCGCTCGCTCAGCTCGGTAAGCTTCACTGGCCAGGCGATGCGGTTCAGGTAACGGTCGACCAGCTCGGCTTCGGGCGATCGACCGATCTTTCCTCGAGCGATGATGTGGAGGAGCAACGAGGCTCAGTTCCCGCCGGTGACCGGATATCCGCTCCCGAACGCTGGCCAGCTGAACAGATTGGTGAAGCCGTCGTAGATCGCGCGCGCTGCTTCGGCGATCGTGCGCGGGCGGTTGCTTCCCCCGCGAGCGAACATTGCGACCGCAATCCTGCGGCCGTTGTTGAGGGTTATGTAGCCGACGTCGCCGGTATAGCCGTTAAGAGTCCCGGTCTTGTTCTCGACCCTTGTTCCCCAAGGCAACAACCCGCGGATGCGGTTTTTGCCCGTCGCACACCGGCTCATGAAATCCAGTAGCAGGGAGCGGCTCTGCGGCTTGAGGACATTACCTTTGTCGAGCCGCTGGAGCAGTTCGACCATCGCCAGGGGGGTGCTGGAGTCCCGGAAATCCCAAAGGTCGCGCCGGTCGGCCAGAAGGCGCGCGATGGTGCGGTCGACGCGCAAATTGTGAAGCCCGTTGAACTCGATCCAGTCCTGCAGGCCCTTCGGCCCGCCGAGATCCTTGATCAGCAGGTCCGTCGCGCCATTGTCGCTGTGGATCATCATCCGCTCCATCAGCCGATAGGCGGATTGACCGGCAATGCGGTCATCAAGCGTGCGGCGTCCGTGGTCCACTTGGCTGAGATAGGCAGCGGCGACGGCCACCTTCACCGTGCTGGCCATCGGGAAGGCGGTGTTGCCGTTGATGCTGACGGTTTCGCCAGTGGTCAGGTCGAGCGCCGCAACGCCGACGTCGCTCGTTTGCGAGCCGACGAGCGACCTGAGCTGCTGCTCCAGGCTCGTGAGCTTCGGCGAAGACGCCGCATGTACGGGCTGTAGCGCAAAGGCCAGCAGCCCGAGAAAGACAGCAATGAGACGCATGGCCCTACCCGCGAACAGCTGCGCTCCTATCGGCTTCATCGCCGAAGGCCCACATTCGTTCCAAATTGTAAAAATTTCTCACTTCGGGACGGAATAGGTGAACAATCACATCATCCGCGTCGATCAATACCCAGTCAGCCGCCGGTAAACCCTCAATCCGGGCGATTCGCCCGAACTGCTGCTTGATCCGGTCAGCAAGCTTCGTCGCCATCGACGCCACCTGCCGTGTCGACCGGCCGGAAGCGATCACCATATGATCGGCGATGTTCGATTTGCCTGCGAGCGGAATGGATACGACTTCGACCGCCTGGTCATCGTCTAGAGATTGAAGGACGAGGCGATGAAGGTCTTCGACGTCAATCTCGGGACGGCCGGTTTCGGCGGTCTCAGTGGGTCGGTCGGGCAAGTGCTCTCCTGACAGAAGTTGGCAATCCGAAACGTTTGGAACCCCCTTCGGGGTCCGTGAACCGTTCATGCCAGTTGGGATCGTGCGCGCGTAAGCGGGTGGCGGAGCTTGGGTCGGGCGGCAGGCGAAGCAATAGAATCGCCGGTGCACTCCAATCCGTCCAGTTCTTCGCCTGGCTGGAAGGTCGGACGAACCGTCTCAGCCAGCCCATCGCGCGCGCCGCGTGGGCCTGCTGATCATAACCGGGCCGGTGAATCACCGCAATTGGAAGTGATTCCGCAAGCTTGCGCCAGTGCTTCCACTGATGAAATTCGGCCACAGTGTCTTCGCCCATCAGCCAGATGAAGCGCATTTTCGGATAGCGCAGCTCCAGCTTTCGCACCGTATCGACGGTGTAACGCGTGCCTTCCCGATGCTCGAAATCGCTGACGCGGATGCGCGAACGCCGCGCAACCGACTTCGCCGAAGCGAAGCGGTCTTCGAACGAGGCCATGTCCGTCGCATGCGCCTTCAGCGGATTGCCGGGCGAGACCAGCCACCAGACCTCGTCCAGGTCGAGTGCGTCCATCGCCGCAAGGCTGATGCGCCTGTGCCCGACATGCGCCGGGTTGAACGAGCCGCCGAGAAGGCCGATGCGCTTCATAGGTGCGGAGCTAGCATGAGCGCCGGAGCGCGCATAATGTGACCGCAGGGGGAAGTTGGATGCCGGATCTTGAGGCGATCGGTGACGCGGCTACTGGCGCAGTCCTGGCCAGTGCTCTCGAGCGTGGCATAGCGGCTGACGATGGCCACACGCATGAAAAGAGATGTCTGAACTGCGGCACTGCGTTGACCGGCGATTATTGTCACGCTTGCGGGCAGAAGGCCCATGTCCACAGGTCGCTAGCAGCCTTCTTCCACGACCTGGTGCACGGCGTACTCCACTTCGAAGGCAAGATCTGGCGAACGCTCCCGATGCTTGCCTGGAGGCCCGGCGAGCTGACGCGAAGCTATATCGACGGAAAACGCATGAGCTACGTGTCGCCGATCGCACTGTTCCTCTTCTGCGTGTTCCTGATGTTCGCAGTCGCCAGCCTGACCGGGCTCACCAAAATCCCCACGAAGCAGATAAAGGCGGATGTCGCCGAGCAGATCAAGGAGCGGGAAACAACGCTCAGACAGCAGGAGGCGGATCGATCCGAGCGCCTGAAGGCGGATCGATCGACAGTAGGGATCGAGGCCGAAATTGCGCAGACGCAGCGCGAGTTGAAGGGCCTGAAGCAGCTCCGGGAAAAGGGGATAGAAGGCAGCGCCGTGCAAGTGTCCGACGATCTGCCCGACTGGCTCGGTGACAGTATCGGCCACGCAGCCAGAAACCCGGAGCTGCTCCTCTACAAGCTCAAGACCAACACCTACAAATTCAGCTGGGCGCTCATCCCGATTTCCGTGCCGTTCGTGTGGCTGCTGTTTCCGTTCAGCAGGCGCTTCCACCTGTACGATCACACGGTATTCGTAACCTATTCGCTCTGCTTCATGATGCTGCTGCTGATGGCCGGCACCTTGGTCGGGCTGGTGGCTCCGGCAATTGCCCAATTCGCCTGGTTCATTCCGCCGATCCACATGTATCGCCAGCTGCGCGGCACCTACGCGCTCACCCGTTGGGGCGCGATATGGCGAGCTATTCTACTGACGGTCTTCGCGTTCGTTGCAGCGACCCTTTTCATGACCGTGCTCGTCGGCATGGGTCTGTTCGACTAGCGGCGGCAGGGATATTTCTTCTGCAGGATGCGGAGCATGGCCTGTTTGAGGGTCATGGATTGGCGCTCAGCCGCGGGAATCGCCTCAAGCCCGTCAATCAATTCCATCGCGCCGAGTTGGGCACGTGCCTTGGGTGAGCAATAAAGGATGGGCCGGCGGGCCTTCTCGGCGGCGATCCGTTCGGCTCCGATGGACTTGCCGGCAGCCGTGCCCTCCGCCTTCAGCCTTTTATAGTCGGCATCGAAAAGGGCGAGCGGGCCCTTGCCCTTGAGCCGATTTGCCCGGTCGAGGAAATTCTGTGCCGACCCGACTGGCGCAGCAATCAGGGGCGCCGATATCGAGAGGGCGGCTGCAAGGAGAACGACTTTACGCATGAAGAAGGCCACTCCGGAACCTTGTCCAGAGTGGCCTTAAGTCTTGAATGCGTGCTGAACTAGGCGCCGGGGAAAGCCGGACCGCCGATGCCGGACGCCGGACGCTTGGCTTTCGGGATCGACGACCCCGCGGCCGGGATCGCCGGGCCCTTCGGGCCGCCGCGATCGATCGATCCGCCAGCCAGAAGCGTCTTGATCTCGTCGCCGGACAGCGTCTCATATTCGAGAAGCGCCTTGGCGAGCGTCTCCAGCTGCTCGCGATGCTCCTCGAGCAGGCCCTTGGCGCGGTCGTAGCCTTGCTCGACGATGCGGCGGATTTCCTTGTCGATCGCCTGAGCCGTCTCGTTCGACATGTTCTTCTGCCGATTGACCGAATAGCCGAGGAACACCTCCTCATCTGCTTCCGCATACTGCAGTGGACCAAGCGCATCCGACATGCCCCAGCGCGTGACCATGTCGCGCGCAAGATTGGTCGCGTAGCTGATGTCGGAGGATGCGCCGGAGCTCACCTTGTCGTAGCCGAAGATCAGTTCCTCGGCGACGCGACCGCCCATGGAGACGGCGAGGTTCGCGTACATCTTGTCGCGGTGGTAGCTGTAATTGTCGCGCTCCGGCAGGCGCATGACCATGCCCAGCGCGCGGCCGCGCGGAATGATCGTCGCCTTGTGGATCGGATCCGAAGCGGGCTCGTGCAGGGCGACAATCGCATGGCCCGCCTCGTGATAGGCGGTCATGCGCTTTTCATCCTCGGTCATGACCATGGACTTGCGCTCGGTGCCCATAAGCACCTTGTCCTTGGCTTCCTCAAACTCCTGCGCGGCGACCAGGCGCTTGCCCTTGCGAGCGGCGAGGAGCGCTGCCTCGTTGACGAGATTGGCGAGGTCCGCGCCCGAGAAGCCCGGAGTGCCGCGCGCAATGATCCGCGGATCGACGTCGGGCGCCAGCGGCACCTTCTTCATGTGCACGGCGAGGATCTGCTCGCGCCCGTCGATGTCGGGGCGCGGAACGACGACCTGGCGGTCGAAGCGGCCCGGCCGCAGGAGCGCCGGATCAAGCACGTCCGGACGGTTGGTAGCGGCAATGATGATGATGCCTTCGTTCGCCTCGAAGCCGTCCATCTCGACCAGAAGCTGGTTGAGAGTCTGCTCGCGCTCGTCATTGCCGTTGCCAAGACCGGCGCCGCGATGGCGTCCCACCGCGTCGATCTCGTCGATGAAGACGATGCACGGCGCTGATTTCTTGGCCTGGTCGAACATGTCGCGGACGCGGCTTGCGCCGACGCCGACGAACATTTCGACGAAGTCGGAACCGGAAATGGTGAAGAAGGGAACGCCCGCCTCACCCGCGATGGCGCGGGCGAGAAGCGTCTTGCCGGTGCCGGGCGAGCCCACCAGAAGGGCACCCTTCGGGATCTTCCCGCCGAGGCGAGCGAAGCGGCCCGGATCCTTCAGGAACTCGACGATCTCCTGAAGCTCTTCGCGGGCTTCGTCGATGCCGGCGACATCGGCGAAGGTCACGCGGCCCTGCTTTTCGGTCAGCATACGAGCGCGGCTCTTGCCGAAGCCCATCGCTCCGGAGCCAGCGTTCTTCTGCATCTGGCGCATAACGAAAAAGCTGATGCCCAGGATCAGGAGGAAGGGCAGCGATTGGTAGAGCAGGATCAGCCAGAAGCTCGACTGCTCGGCTTCCTTGGCCTGCACCTGAACGCCTTTCTGGATGAGGCGCTCGGTGACCTGCGCGTCGGCGGGAGCCGTCGTGCGGAAATTCTGGCCGTTAGCCAGCTTGCCGATAATGACCTGGTTGCCGCTCGCGGTCGCGGAGGTCGTGACGGATTGGACGTTCTGCTCGTCCACCTGACGCACGAACTCGGAATAAGGGATAGTTTCGCCGGTCGCGGCCTTGGAGCCGCCGCCGATCATCTGCACGAAGACGACCAGCCCGAACAGGATGCCTACCCAGATGAGCAGGCTCTTGGCCCAGGGATTTGACGGCTTTTTCTCGTTCATCTCGCCTCTCTTGGCGGCACTTCGGCCAATGTTCGAACGCAAGATAGGCGCTCGTACCTTAATGACAATGATATCACAGGCTTTTGGCGGCGTCCCGCAGGCCCCGCCATGACCTGAATCAGGACGGAGGGTCAGCTGGCTCGACCTCTAGGAAATGTCCCAGCCGCCGTTTCCGTCGGCACGCCAGTGCAGGCCCTCGATGTCGCCGCCGACTCCGTACCACCCGCCGTTTCCGTCCGAGCACCAGCGTTGGCCGTTGATCCTTGGCCCGTAGCCGTTGAAGCCGCCGTTTCCGTCGGCATGCCAGGCCTCTCCGTCAATTTCTCCGCCCGTGGCGACCCAGCCGCCTTGGCCGTCAGCCCGCCAAACCTCGCGACCGATGCCGAGCCCGAAGCCGTTGAAGCCGCCGCTTCCGTCGGATCGCCACATGTGGCCGTGAACGTCGCAACCGTCGCCGTTGAACCCGCCGCGTCCGTCGGAACGCCAGGAACAACCGCTGGAACCGCCCATGAAGATCATCTTCGCACTCCCGGACAAGGACGCTGGATCATGTCTGCTCCCGAGTCGGTCGGAATCTCAGCTTAACCGGACGAGAATCAAGGAGACATTGTCCGGAGCCCCGCGCGACAGCACCGTCTGCAGCAAGTTGTCCGCCGCTGCCTCGATCGGCGCAGAAAGCTCCGAATAGATTTCATCCTCCGTCACGACTCTCGTCAGCCCGTCGCTTGCCAGAAGAAAGATGTCGCCTGCGCGGGCGTCGCCGGTGCTGGTGTCGACCTCCAGGGTTTCCGACGCCCCAACTGCTCGGGTGACGACGTTGGCGTTCGGATGATCTTCTGCTTCCGCCGGATCCAGCATTCCGGCGTCGACCAGCCCCTGGACCAGGCTGTGATCGCGGGTCAGCTGCGCAATCTCTCCGTCGCGGATGCGATAGGCGCGGCTGTCGCCGGCCCAGAAGCAGCCGAACCTGTCTTGAGCGACAACCAGCCCGACGATGGTCGTGCCGATCGTCCGCGGCCGCTGCGTGGATCGGGCGAGCCTGATCAGGTCCGTATTCGCCGTCTGTAGAGCGGAGATGGAATCCTCGACAAAGGATTCCATCGCGGAGTGGGGCGGAACGAGCGACAGTGCCTCGACCACCTTCGCGCTTGCGACGTCGCCGGCTTCGTGCCCGCCCATTCCATCGGCGACCGCCCAAAAACCGCGGTCGGTGCGAACGAGGATCGAATCCTCGTTGACCTTCCGTTTCAGGCCCGGGTGGGTTCGGCTAGCGCAGTCGAAGCCCAAAGCAGCCCTCCCCGTGTTGAAGCACGGTCACACTAGCAATTAATTTTCGTTCATGCGATTTCGTTTTGCGCATGTTTGCGCCGCGGGGTCGCTGATGAACAAGCCCTATAGCAACAAGGCCTTGCCCGCAGGAACGGTGCTTCGCGAGTGGCGCCTGGAGGAAGTCCTCGGCGTCGGCGGGTTCGGAATTGTCTACAAGGGCCGCGGTATTTACTTCGACGAGCTGGTTGCGATCAAAGAATATTTCCCGAGCTCGATCAGCGAACGGGAGGAAGACGACACGGTCGTCCCGATCGATTCCGACGCGGAGGAAGTCCACGCGCTGGGTCTCAAGAAGTTCGTGGAAGAGGCGAAACTCCTCTGGAACCTGTCCACGCCCACTCGGCATCCTAACATCGTCAGCGTCCGCAGCCTCTTCGAGATCCACGGCACCGCCTACATGGTCATGGATTTCGAGGACGGCGTCGCCTTGTCGAAGATGTTGAAAGAAGGGGTCAAGTTCAACGAACGCAGCCTATGGAACATCATCCGTCCGGTCGCCGAAGGTCTTGCCCGGGCGCATCGCGTCGGTGTGCTGCATCGGGACATCAAGCCACCGAACATCCTCATCACAGATGACGGACGTCCCGTCCTGATCGACTTCGGTTCGGCCCGCTTCGAAGCAGCCGAGGCAACCAGCACGAAGGTCACCTTCCACACACCACCGTATGCGGCTCTCGAACAATATGTGAAGACCTATCCGCAGGGGCCGTGGACCGACATCTACGCGCTCGGAGTCGTGCTTTACGAGTGCGTGACAGGCCAGAAGCCGCCGGAGGTTCTGGAGCGGATGCATGCGGGACTCGGCGAGTCTTTGTCGGCCGGCAAGTGGCCCGGCTACACCAAGAAATTCCTGGCCGCGATCGACGCGGCCATGACCATCCGGCCGCAGGAAAGGCCGCAGTCCATCTCCGAGTGGCTGGAAATGTTCGGCACACCGGCCCGAAAGTCGAAGCAATCGGCGGCGGTCGCCGAGGAGGATGGGGACGCCACGCGCGTCTTCACGCACGAGCTTGCGAACGAGGAGATCGTGCCGGTCGCGCCGGTGACGGGCTTCGGCGAGAGCGAGCCGGTGGAAACAAAGGTTCCAGCAGACCCGAGCGCGGTTTCGTTCAAGGGAGCCGGGCAGCAAACCGGCGCGAAGAAGAAGGCGGCGGATCCCGAATCGGCGGCGCTCCTTCACAAGCAGCGGGGAAAGACGGGTCCGCACAAGAAGACGACCGAAGAGCATCTCATCCGCAGGCCGCATTATGGCGCCGATGCCGCGGCAAAGCCGGAGGGCGCAAAAAAGAAGCCTTCGCCGATGCTGATCGGCGGTGCGGCTGCTGCGCTGGCTGCAGTTGTTGGCGGATGGGCGCTGCTGGGTGGCGGCGGCAAGTCGACCGATGCCCTTCCCGAGCAAGTGACTGCGTCAGCGGGCAATGCTTCGGCGAGCAGCCTATCGATGCTGGCGGCCGCGACGAAAACGCTTGCAGACGACGCAACCAAGGCCGGAGCTCCGCTTGAAACAGTGACGGGCCTATCGCAAGCGAGCGACCAGCTGGCTCAGCAATATCAAAGTCTTCAGGCCATCTCGGCCGACCCGGCCCAGGCCGCTGCCGTCCGGCAGCGCGATAGCGAAATGCGGCAGCTGGCGACGCGCGCTACCGCGGAGTTCACCGCCGGCCTTCTGCGCGACGTGGAGAGCAAGGCCAAGCGGCTGTCGGCGGCAATCCCGTGGGCGGATCCGACCAGGAACGCTGCAGCCAGCCAGCCGCAGGATCGCCAGCAGGTAGCGGGAGATCTTCGCACCGCGCTGGACCAGCTTCGTTTCGCAGCAGACGCGGTGTCGAAAGCCAGCTCACCCGGTCAGGCAATCGATTATGCGCGGATGGCGCTCTCCCAGTCACAGAATTTCACCGCAGCATCGGTCCTTGCGTACAACAAGGCGGAAACGGCTATGGCGGCGGCTCCGCTGAAAACCGAGGTGGTAAAGCCGACGACCATTGCGCCCGCCGCGGTTGCTACGGCGCGGACCGCTACCCGCCAGGCGGCCACCGTCGCCGCCGAAGCTGCTTCCTCCGCCACGACTTTGTCACCCTCGAAGATCGGTCAGATCGATTCGATCGTGGCCGACGGACGGAGCATGGCAAAGCAGGTCATCCGGATGGGCAAGGGAAGTTCGGACAGCCAGGTGAAGGCGAATGCGAAGCTTGCGAAGACATACGACGACAATCTCGCGACGATCAAAGCGTCGGCTCGCGGCATCGGGTCCGACCGGGAGGCGGACAAGCTCATCGGCCAGGCCAAGCAGACGCGGGCCTACGTGCAATTCCTGCTGAACCAGTCGAACAAGGCTAACTAGGCAGGAACTTCCAGGGACCGCTCGCGATAGGCGAGCGTCCACTCATTCAGGTCCGCAAGCATGATGGCTGCGGTGCTCTGCAGCTCGTTCGCGACCGGTTCCAGCCTGGTCGTCTTGCGCAGCCTTGCCGCATTCTTTTCGAGGCTGAGCGCGGTCTGACTGGATCGGCTCGCGGTCAGCAAATGCTCGCCATGGCCGCGCAGACCGAAAATCGCTGCGCCGATCGCCGGTAGTCCCGCAGTCAGAACGACGAAGATGTTGGTCATCCCGACCACCAACTCGTGCAGCACGAAGTAACCCACGACGTAGAGGAAACAGGAGGCAATTACGCCGCCCATCAGGAAATTGCCGATCTCATGCAGGCGGTGGTCGAGCTTGTGCATGCGTTTGGCGTTGGTGTGGTGGTAATTGGCCTGCGGGGTGATCTGCTCGCGGATCACCGCTTCGGACAGCTCGCGGATTGCGGCATGATCCAGGATACCCCGTGGGCTGTCCATCTGGCGCCAGATCGCGGCGGCATACCAGTGCGTCCAGTCCGCGCCCGTCTCCCGGCCCATCGGTCCGCGGATGACATCCGTCCTGAACGGCGTGCTGATGATGCCGGTACGCTTGAGGTATATCAGAGGCCGTAGGGATTCCGCGAGATGCCGGTACTGAAGCCATCGGCGATGCCATTCGCCGTTCCGGCCCGACTGCGTGTTGAAGTACAAAAGGCCGATCGTCATCAGCTCCGCGAGGACGAGCAGGACTTTCACCTTGGGCATGAGCAGGCCGAGCAGCGCCAGGATCACGGCCAGGGTCGACAGGAAATAGTTCGTCACATGGCCGCTGCGGAATAGCTGCGAATAGCGGATTCCAAGGAAATTCGCCCACCCATAGGCGCGGGCAAGCGGCTCGCGGGCTCCGGGTGGATCGGATGCCGGAACCCCTTCCCAGTCGTGCCGGATATCGTCGGCGATCGAGCTTTGCCGCCAGGGCCGCCGCGGCAGCGATTTCACCCGAAGCAGGGCCAGAAGGAGGGAATATTCCAGCCGCCAATTGCTGAGCTTCTGGCGCTCGCCATAAAATTGATGGATCTGCCTGCGCTCAAATTCCGAGTGCGGAGCGAGCGTCTTGCGCACAACGTCGGAGTAGCACTCCGCTTTATCGAGCGGTTCTGACGCGAGCTCGATCACATCGAGCCCGCCGAGCAGCCGCGCGTTGGCTACGCTTCCGGTCTCAAGGTCGATCTGAATATGAATGACGGGAACACCCGCGTCCAAAGCAAGCTCAACGACATGGGCGGTGCCGCCCGGTCCGTTGCCGGCCTGTCCGTCCCAGATCGCGACCATGATGTCGGCGGCGGCGATGACCGCCTTGCCAACTTGGACATAGGCTCCGTCGCCATCCGAACGTTCACACGGAAGGGCGAAGAACTCCGCAGCGGCATCCAGCTGATCGTCGAACTCTTCTCGCTCGCGTCCTTCCTCGAAATCATTCCGGTAAACGTCGGGTGCGAAAGGCAGAAGCGCCCGGACGTGAAAGCCGTGGGCAAGAGCGCTTTCCGCGGCGAGCTGGTCGGCGCCGGTGGCGAGCGGCGTATGAAGCCGGATGATCGGGCTAGCCGCGTCGAACAGGCTCTCGGGGTCCAGGTGCAGGCGTTGGACGGCTTCCTGGAGCCTGCCGAACACTTCATCCACTACCGGCCGCAGGACTTCTGATCCGCCTTCGGGAAGAAGAGCAGCGCGATGGCCGGTGATCCCAATGTTCAGTGCGAGCCGCGGACGAGGTGGGTGCTGCCCGACCAGTTCCCTGAAGGAAGCGAAGCAGACCTCGGCCGCGTCGGAGGAATTGGGCGCGAGGGATTCGAGCCGGTTCATGCGCGGGCTGCTCGAGGCAAGGGTGCGCGGCCGCTAGACGTCGGCGCTCGTCCGAATCTGGTGCTTGAAGGAGACGTTGCCGACCTTCAGCACCGAACCGACCGGAAGCGCGCCCGACCCTGCAATCCGTTCGCCATCGACGAATGTGCCGTTGGTTGAGCTGAGGTCCGACACTCGAAGCTCATCGTCCATCAGTTCGACCAAGCAGTGCGCGCGCGACACGCGCGAGTCCGCCAGAATTACGTCCGCAGGCGCCGCCCGGCCGATCCTAAGGCCCGTCGGGCTAACCACGAAGCGCTTCTCGACACGTTCGCCGATCGTGAGCTCCAAACAATGGAACTGGTCTATGCCGTACCCGCTGGAACTTGTGTAAAAGCGCGTGCTCTCGTCCGTGTCCACGTCGCTGCCGTGCCCGTTCGACCTGTTTCGGGCGTCAGCGCTTCCGACCCGCGTGAAGATGAGATTGTTCAGCTTTCGCGGCGGCGCCCGATCCTTCGCTTCGTGATCGTGCCGCTCGAAGTGCCCATTCCGCACCGGGGGCTTCTCCGCCGGGGCAGGCTTCGGAACAGCGGCCGCGGAAGCGCGGTCAACGAGCTGATGCACATCCTTGATCATGTTCCGCCAGGCGGGATCACTGATGGCGCCGTCCCAATTCGAAAGGTCGGTCGTGTGCGTCAGCTCGAAGATGATCGGGCGATCGCACTGTTCAATGATGACGGGAACGAGCTTGTTGCGGCGGTCGGCGAGCGTGGCTTCCGCCCGGACCCAGCGGGACGTGACCGAGCGCGGCGACCAAAGCACGATGACGCTCTTGGCGGCTTTCAGCGCGTTCTCGATGACTTCGTCGAACGTCTCACCGGCGCGAAGGGCCGCGTCCCACCAGACGGTCAATCCTTCGCCGGCGAGTCCGTCCGCAAAGCGGCGCGCCGCCTCGCGGTCCGAGCTGCTGTACGAGAGAAAGACATCCACGTCGGGCAACCAACTTCCCCCATTTCGCGACCGGGAATTGCAGGCGAGCGGAGGCCCTTACCCCCTCACCGTGCCGCCCGAATCAGCACCACCGTATACGTTCTATTAACCTTTGCTAAGCGTTCGAGCAAAAACAGGATGTCGCTTAGGCCCGATGTTGGACAGCTTGTCAGGCCAGCAGGGACACGGCAGCGAGTGCTGCCCGCTCTGCGATAAGCACGATCAGCGCCGCTGCTGCATGGCGGCGCCTGCCGGATGTCCCGGCCACGATCATGGCTGCGATGTTGAGCGCCGCACCGGCGATAGCCAGCATTATCTCGGTGGGCTGCGTCGCCAGTTCCGAAAGACTGAACCAGATCATGTCTGCAATCAGAAGCGCTATGAGAACCGGTCTGCGGGTGATCCAGAACCATCCGTTGAGCTGCGTGCAAGTGTCTAGCCCGGTGGGCAGCGCAAGGGTCGCCGCATAGAAGTAGAGACCGCCCAGCAGAGGCAGCGCCACCACGGGCCAAAGCCCGCTTCGCTGCCAGCCGGCACTCGCGACGAACGCCCAGTTCGCAGCGGTATCGATCAGGAGCAGCACGACCAGCAGCAAAGTGAGCCGTGCCGCGTGAATATGCGCCCGGTGATGCTGCCCGCGAGCGCTTATATCGCGGGCGATCGAGACGGTGCTGACCGCAATCCGGGCCCAGACGATAGCGACGACAAGTCCCGACAAGACAGAAAGGTATCCGAGCCCACCCATCATGCCTGTGATTGTTACAATGGACGCGCCTCGCGGGCCACGCCGACGTTTCAGCTTAGCTCGATCGCGGCGGAGCGGTGGAGAATGTCCAGTCGAGCCCTCCGGTGCACAGCACGCCGCGCAGCGTAGTTGTATTGCAATGCTGGAGGTCGGCGAGAAGCCGGTCGAGCTCGCGTCCGCGAAGCTCGCTGGACTCACCTTCGGTCCCGAGATCGGCAATCACGCGGGCAATCACCCTGCGCATGATTTCGATCGGCGCTGTCGAGGCACGATAGACGATCCGCCCCTCGGCGGCTTCCACCGATTCCGACCATTCCCTGTCCGTGGCCCATTCCAGCGCTTCATCCGCGGCCGCGATGTTCGCAGCGCTCTTCGCCAGGGCTTGCGGATCTATCCATTCGGCATCGTGAAGCGCTTTGCGGATCCGGACGCGTTCGTGACGCTCGTCGAGATTGCTCGGGTCCGCCGCCGGCGAAACGCGGCCGTCGGTGCAAATACGCGCCAGCTCGCATCGCCGCCAGCCGAGAAGCGGCCGCAATAGGGGGAGGGTCTTGTCGCCCGGTACTCCGTTCCGCTGCCGCATCCCCGCAAGCCCGCGCACACCCGATCCGCGATTCAGGCGCATCATCAGCGTCTCGGCTTGATCGTCGAGATGATGCGCCGTGACGAGGGCCGCGAGCTGCGCTTCCTCGGCCCATTGCGCCAGCGCCCCGTAGCGGACTGCGCGCGCCTGCTCCTGGATTGCGCTGGTCGGAGGGAGGTCCCATTCGATTGCCAGGATGGCGTGCGGCACACCGAGCCGCTCGCAAATCCCCGCGACCGTTTCGGCCTCCTCGCGGCTTCCGGCACGAAGGCCGTGATCCACAGTCGCAGCCTCGATCTCGCCCGGACGAACGGCGGCGGCGAGCAGGAGGAGTGCGAGGCTGTCGGGCCCGCCGGAAACGGCGATGCCTAGGCGCTCCCCGGATTCGATCAGTACGTCGAGATCGGTTCTGAAGCGTTCGACGAGAGCGCTGTCGGGGACCATGTGCGATCCCCTACGCTCATGCGCGGCACTTGGCTTGCGACTTTGCCTCGGAGAGAAGCTTTTTCAGGTCGACCCGCATGGTCGAGCCATAGACCGCTTCAAGCTCTCCATAGGCCTTGCACGCCTGGCTCGACTGATCGAGCTTCATCAGCGACTGGCCAAGATAGTAGAGGCTGTCCGCCGCGCGCTCGCCCTTGGGGTTGGCGCGATAGTTGGCCAGCAGCGCTTCGGCCGCCGCCCGAGGCTCACCCTTGTCGAGCATCGCACGCCCGGCGAGATTGTTCGCCCAGCTCGTCCGGCGGTGGTTCGGGTAAGCGGAGCTGAAGGCGCGAAGGGCGCCGATCGCTGCGTCATACTTGCCGGCCTTCCACAGCTGATAGCCGGCATCATAAGCCTCTTCGGCAGGATCGGCCTCGCTATCCGAAGATACGACGGCCGGGATGGCCTTGGGCTTGGAGATGCTGGCCACCGCCGCCTTCGGCTTTTCGGCCGGCTGCGCTGCCGCGATTTCCACGGAACCCGCCGAAGCAAGCCTCGCTTCGAGTGCTGCAATGCGCGACGCGCTGGCGTCACGCTCCTGCTGCAGAGTCGATTCCAGCTGGCCGATCTTGCGCGCATTCTCTTCCTCGGCGCGCAGCAGGTCCGCGAGCTGACGCTCGAGCGCGACGATGCGATTGTCGAGGTTGATCACGGAAGCCTGCGTGGCAGCAGGCTGGACCTGCATTTGCGAAAATTGCGGCTGTGCCTGTGCAAGAGCGGATGTCGCGGTAGCGGCCAATAGGGTGGCTGCGGCTGTTGTGAAAATGGCGGTCTTCATCTTTCCCTCCCGGCGGGAAAACCTATTCGGAACAGGTGTCTAAGCCAAGCGCGCAGTGAAATTTCAGCCGGCTGTGTTCTGAATGCCCGGTGGCGCGCTGGGGGCTGGGGGCGAAGCTGCCGTTCCGCCGTGCATCAAGTCCGCCGGAGCAAGGCTGACGTTGGACGCGACGCGGCCCGGCTGCCCAACCGGCGGCGCCGTCGCCGAGCCGACCGTCACGCGCAGAGCCTCAGGTTTGCCGGCCTTGAGCAAGGGCGCGGTCGCATCCTGCGGAACCGTAAAGGTCTGCCCCGCGGCCAGCTCGCCGGAGAACAAGGTGCGCCCGCCATCGGTGACCTGGATCCAAGCCGGCTCGGTTGCCGTCAGCACGACGGGACCGCTCGCGGGCGGTGCAGGCTGCGGAGCCGGCTGGGCGGCCGGCGGCGCATTCTGCGCGGGCGCCGTCGCAGCGACCTCAGTTGAAGGCTCTTGAGCCGCATCGGGCTCCAGCGAACGGTTATTGAGCCAGGTCATGATGACAACCAGCAGGGCAATCGCGCCGATAGCGGAGAGCACCAGCCAGCGCGGCATTGTCCGCGCTGGATCCGCGGGCTCAAAAACTTCGGCATTGCCACCGGAGTCGAAGCGCTGTCCGCCCATCTCGGCGCGGAGGTCGTCCCCGATCTCCGTCCGGTCGAGCCCGACCGCGCTCGCATAGCTCTTCGCGAAACCGATGGTGTAGGTCGCAGCGGGGAGGTTCGACCAGTCTCCCGCCTCAAGATTCTGGAGGTGACGCAGCGGAATGCGGGTCTGGTCGGCAATGTCCTCGAGGGAGAGCTTCTTTTGCTCGCGCGCAACCTTCAGCCGCTCTCCGACCGATGAAGTCTGGATGATTTCGTCGTCGTCCTCGGCCATCCGCTCCAACCCAAAATTCTAACCGCTTGTCGAAGCCGTAGCGGGGCGTGTCAACCGCTGTTCGGTCGCCGTTTAACCCGTCGCAACTTTGTGCCGCCGGGCCCAATCGGAAAGCGCCTTGCGCATGTTCGCGGGAGGCTTGTCGAGCAGTTGCTCGACCCGGGTTCGTATACGGCCGGCATCGAGTGAAAGGACCATCGCCTTGATGGGTCCTATCGCGGCGGGAGTGATCGAGAATTGCTCGATCCCAAGGCCGATCAGGGCCATGGCTTCGAGCGGGCGACCCCCCATCTCGCCGCACACTCGAACCGGCACGCCGGCATCGCGAGCCTCCCGGCTGACCCGCCTGAGGAAGCGGAGGATGGCAGGGCTGAGCCAGTCGTAGCGTTCCGCCAGCCGCGGGTCGGCGCGGTCGGCCGCGAAGAGGAACTGGGTCAGGTCGTTCGTTCCTATGGACAGGAAATCGATCTTGGGCAGGAGCAGGTCGAGCACCTCCGCAAGCGCAGGCACTTCCAGCATTGCGCCGAACTCGACGCGGCTCGGGAGCTTGCGGTGGCTCTTGCGGGCCCAATCGATCTGTTCCTCGAACAAGGCGCGGGCCTCGTCGAACTCCCAAGGCTCCGAAATCATCGGAAACATGACCCGCAGGACCTTCCCGCCGGAAGCTTCGACAAGGGCCCGGGCCTGCGCCTTCATCAGTGCCGAGCGCTCCAGAGACAGGCGCAACGCCCGCCAGCCCATCGACGGATTTTCGGCCTCGTCGCGAATGTCGGTGAGATAGGGCAGAGCCTTGTCGCCGCCGATGTCGACCGTCCGGAACACGACCGGCTTGTCGCCAGCCGCCGCGAGGACCTTCGAATAGAGCCGATGCTGCCGCTCGCGCCCGGGCAGGGTCGCCGAGATTAGGAACTGGAACTCGGTGCGAAAAAGCCCGATCCCGTCCGCGCCCGTCGGTTCCAGATTCGCCGCGTCCTCGGCCAAACCGGCGTTGACCATTACGCTGATCGGAACGCCGTCCAGCGTGACCGCCGGCTGGTTGCGGACCGCCTCGACTTCGGCCCGCCGCTTTTGACGGGTCTGAAGCCGATGCTCGAAGCCGGAGAGCAATGCGCGGTTTGGCCGAACGATTACGCTGCCATTGTCGCCATCCACGAGGATCTGCTCGCCTTCCTCGACGCTGTGCCGGATGTCCGAGATCCGCCCGACGACCGGCACGCCCATTGCCCGTGCGACGATGGTCATGTGGGCGGTGAGCGAGCCCTCCTCGAGTACGACGGCTTTCAGGCGTCGCCGGTCATACTCGAGCAGTTCGGCCGGGCCGAGATTGCGGGCGATAAGGACCGTGTCCCGCGCCAGTCCGGTCTGAGCCGCCGTCCCGAAGCGACCCGACACGATGCGCAGTAGCCGGTTGGACAGGTCCTCAAGGTCGTGCATCCGATCCTTGAGAAGCGGATCGTCGATGTCCTGCATGCGCGCTCGGGTGCGTTGCTGGACGCGTTCGATCGCCGCTTCGGCAGTCAGGCCGCTGTCGATCGCCTCGTTGATGCGCCGTGACCATCCTTCGTCGTAGGCGAACATCTTGTAGGTCTCGAGGATCTCCTGATGCTCGCCGGCGGTCCCGAACTCCGCCTCCTTGGTCATCGCGTCGATCTGCTCGCGCATCTTTCGGAAGGCCGAGTAGACGCGATCGCGCTCGGCCTCGGTGTCCTCGGCGACCGTGTGCTCGACGACAATGCGAGGCTGGTGGAAGACCGCTTCGCCGCGCGCCATTCCCGCCACGAGCTTGAGGCCGCCCAGACGAAGAGGGCCCGCGCTGCGAAGCCGGCCGCGGCGGGCGCCGTCCACCAGCCGCGCGGCGGCGATCATTTCGGAAAGAACCATTGCGACGGTTTGAAGGGCTTCGATCTCGACGTCCTCGTAGCCGCGCGGTTCGGCATGCTGAACGGCAAGAACGCCGACCGGACTTTCCAGTCGGACGATCGGAACTCCGGCGAAGCTGTGATAGCGTTCCTCGCCCGTTTCAGGGCGGTAGGCGAAGGCGGGATGTTCAGCCGCTTCCGCTAGGTTCAGGATGCGCCCCTCGGCGGCGATCGTCCCAACCAGGCCCTCGCCCATGCCCAGCCGGGTGACGTGAACCGCTTCCTTGCGAAGGCCGTGCGTCGCGAACAATTCGAGCTTGTTGTCGCGCAGTAGGTAGATGGAGCAGACCTCGCTCTCCATCGTCTCCGCGATCAGGTCGACGACCTTGTCGAGCTTCGACTGCGGGCTGCCGCGGCCCGCCATGACTTCGTGGAGTCCAGTCAGGATCTCGCGTGCGGATGCGGCGGCGCTCAGCGGCATGACCAAGCGCTATCAGATGGAGCCGCGCCCTGTCACGCAGGACGATTTCCGGTCAGTTCCTGAGGAAACTCCCGGCGAGGAACTCGTCGGCCCGGATGGCCAGCTCCGTGCGGCTGCTGACGCCGAGCTTCTCGAAGACGGAGTGCAGGTAGACCTTGATCGTCCCCTCGGTAACTCCGAGCTGCTCCGCGATTTCGCGATTGCGCAGGCCTTTACGCACGAGACTGATCAGCTCGCGTTCGCGGGGAGAGAGTGAAGGTGCCTCGCGTTCGCCGAGCGTTTCGGTGAGTTCCTTCGTCCGGTCGGACAATTCCGGGTCGATCCAGCGGCCGCCGCGGCTCACGCGCTCAAGACATTCGAGGAGGTAAGCCGGATCTGAATTCTTGAGCACCATGCCCTGCACCTTGAGCGACTTGGCTTCGATCAAAGAACCGTCATCGATCGCTGCAGTGAGCAGGACGATGCGCGTCTTGCCGCCGTTCGAGCGCAACCGGCGCAGGACATCCATGCCCGTGCCGCCGGGCATCTGCAGGTCGAGGAGCAGGATGTCGGGCTGGAGCTCCTCGACCTTTTGAACCGCTTGTTCTCCGGTCGACGCCATGCCGACGATCTCGAACGGGCTGTTGCGCAGAAGCGCCTCGATGGCGGTGCTGATCATGGGATGGTCGTCGGCAAGCAGGATCCGCATCAATGAATTCTTCCGCTAATCGGCAGCGATACCGAGATTCGTGTCACGCCCATGCCGCGCGTGAGTTCCAGAGCGCCGCCGGCGAGCTTCACGCGCTCGCTCATGGAGCGAGGCATTTCGGCCGTCAGAGGCAACTCAGGGTAGCGTGCGCCATCGTTGATGAAGTCGAGCTTAAGCTGCTCCGAGTCGGACCGGAGCTTGATCGTCACGCTCTTCGCGCCGGCATGGCGCACCGCGTTCGCAACCGCTTCCCGGATCAAATGCTGCGCATCAAGGTGCAGGCGGCTCGGGACCATCGTGTCAGTCGTCTGCGCGGAAAATTCGCATAAGACGTCCCACTGTTCTGCAAGGCGCTCACTAAGTGCACGCAGGTCTTTCGCCAGCTCGCCCAAGCCGATTTGAGGAGCGCTGCGCAAAGCGGCGATGAACGACCGGAGTTCTCCTTGCTCCTGAAGCATAAGCTGCTTGAGATGGTTGAGCTCGGGTTCGAGATTGTGTCCCGACGGAAGATCGCGCTTCAGCGCTTCGAGCCGGAACGCGGCACCCGCCAGGAACTGCACCACGCTGTCGTGGAGGTCGCGCGCCAGCGCCAGCCGCGACCTCGCTTCGGCGCTTTCCTCCACTGCGATCATCAGAGCGTGACGCTCCATGTGTACGGAGACCTCGGCCGCGACTTCTGTTCCCAGCGCAATATGGTCCGTCGACAAGTTTTCTAAGTCCTCGAGGAACAGCTCTCCTTCGCCTGCGGCGGTACGAACCGGGACAGCAATCCCCTTCCTCAGCTGTAACTTGTGCGCCTTATCCGGGTGAAGGATATCCTTGGCGGACGAGGGCTTCAGGTTCGCTCCCGCATCCTGGGCAAGCGCACGGTCCTTCTTGAGGTCGTAGATGACCGCCCCGGCTGAGGGGTCTCGGAGCGTGCGCCCCTTGATTTGCGACGCTGCGAGCGACCCGCCGCGTTCCGATATGACCGCGCCTTCAGCTTTCCCGTGCTGGCGCCAGACGAGTACGCCCGATCCGGCGTTCATCCTCCTCATTGCCGCTCGCAGGCCCGTTTCGAGGGGGGACTCATCGGGCGACGGGTCCGCAAAGGATCCTGGCGCACGGGCGAGAGATCCCGAATGCCATTCATTGATCCCGAACCAGACCACGATCGCGGAAAGGATTGCGAGATGGGCGGACCGGTCGATGAACGGATGAAGAACGGACCCCGGCGCTTGGCCCGATATGAGCATTCCCGCCATCAGATAGAGCGAAACGAGCAGGACGGCCGTCAGGCTGGTTGCCCGCCAGCCCCAGCGGATCGCCGCCGCCAGCAGGATGAATATGAAGAAGGTGAAGTAGGGGCTGTCGTCCGCACCCATCAGGAAGATGAGGAACGTATAGGTTATAATGTCCACGGCATGCGCCGGCCCCGCCAGGCGCGCGTCCAACCACCAGTCGTTCCAGGTGACCGCCACCATGGCGAGCGCGAAGACGAGGTAGGCCCCGATGATCGCGAAGGCTGTCGACGAAGGGTTGAGGATGGGGCTGGCATCGACGATCATCGCGAACATGATGAGCGCCGCGAGCATGTAGCGCCCGATCGCGATCACGCGTCCGGATGGTAGTCTGAGCCCCCGTATCACGGCTCATTGATAGCACGATTCATTCGCCGCACAGCGACCGTCCCGAAGGAGCGCCGTAACGGGACAGGATTTCGCTGTTAACTTTCGGTAGCTTGGTCGGGTAGTTCCAGAAGCTACTCTGTCTTTCGGGCGAAAGCCCTTCCTTCGGTGAGGAAGCCGTTCGGTTAAGAACGCGCGGCTTTTGGGCGTGGGACCTGCCCCGGCGGATCCCGCGCTCTTTTCTTAGCCGCGGCTCTCCAGCGCGGTCGCCGCCTCGTCGACGAGCTCGCGGATGATGTCGGCCACCGGCTCCTCGCGAGTGACCATTCCGACCGACTGGCCCGCCATGACCGAGCCGGTCTCGACGTCTCCGTCGATCACTGCCCGGCGAAGCGCGCCTGCCCAATAATGTTCGATCTGCAGCTGGGCTTCAGCCATTTCGATCGCGCCATCGTCCAGCTGCTGGGCAACTTCGCGCTGCTTCGCTGCGAAATTCTCCATCTCGCGGTTCTTCAGAGCCCGGACCGGGATGACCGGCAGGCGCGGGTCGATCTGCACCGATGGGATTGCGTCGCGGGCAGAGGCGCGGATGAACGCCTTTTTGAAGTTGGCGTGAGCGATGCTTTCGTTCGCGCAGACGAAGCGGGTGCCGAGCTGAACTCCGACCGCGCCCATTTCCAGATAGGCGGCGACCGCCTCACCCCTGCCGATGCCCCCGGCGATGAACACGGGCATGTCGTGGCAGATGTGCGGCAGGATCTCCTGCGCGAGCACCGAAGTAGCGACGGGCCCGATATGGCCGCCGGCCTCCATGCCCTCGATCACGAGCGCATCGACGTTGGATCGCATCAGCTTCTTCGCGAGGCTGAGCGCGGGCGCGAAGGCCATCAGCTTGGCGCCATGCGACTTGATCTTCTCGATCGCCTTGCCAGGCGGCAGGCCGCCCGCAAGGACGATATGGCCTACGTCGTGCTTCACGCAGACGTCGATCAATTCGAACAGTTGCGGGTGCATGGTGATCAGATTCACGCCGAACGGCCGCTTCGTGCGGGCCTTCGTCTCGGAAATCTCGGTGTCCAGCAGTTCGGGGGTCATCGCTCCGCAGGCGATCACGCCGAAACCTCCGGCGTTCGAGATCGCCGAGACCAGGTTGCGCTCGCTGACCCAGCTCATCGCGCCGCCCATGATCGCAACGTCGCAGCCGAGGAACTCGGTGCCTCGGTGCATCAGCTCCTTCAGGCGCGCATGGCCGACCGACTGGTGGACGGCACGGGGCTCGGCGATCAATCCTTCGCCGCTCATGCCGCTGCACTCTGCTCATCGAGGCCGAAAGCCGTGTGAAGGACGCGCACCGCGAGCTCCAGCTCATCCTCGGCGATGAGGGCGCTCACTTTGATCTCGGAAGTGGAGACGGCGAGCAGGTTGATCCGCCGCTCGGCCAGGGTCTCGAACATTTTCGCGGCGAGCGCCGGGTTGGAGCGGATTCCGACACCGACGATGCTCACCTTAGCCACGCCTGGGTCCTGCACCAGCTCGGTATAGCCGACTTCGCTTTTGCGCTGCTCGATCACTGAAATCGCCTGCGCCAGGCTGGCGCGGGGCACGGTGAAGGTCAGGTCCGACGACCCGGTGTTCGGCGTTGCCGCATGAACGATCATGTCGACCTGGATCCCGGCATCGGCGATGGGGCTGATAACCCTCGCGACGGTGCCCGGCTTGTCCGCAATGCCGGTCAACGTGATCCGCGCCTCGTTCCGGTCCGCGGCGATGCCGGCGATCAGGTTTCTTTCCATTTCCGCTCCTGAAAGTTCGGCGACGATATCCGTGCCGGGCTTGTCTTCGAATGCCGACAGAACGCGCAAGGGCATGTTTTCGCGCATCGCGAGTCCTACAGAGCGCACTTGAAGAACCTTGGCTCCCACTCCCGCAAGCTCCAGCATCTCATCGAACGTGACCTGGATGAGCTTGCGTGCCCTGGGTACGATGCGCGGGTCGGTCGTATAGACGCCGTCGACGTCCGTGTAGATGTCGCAGCGGTCGGCCTTCAGTCCGGCGGCTATCGCGACGGCGGACGTGTCCGATCCCCCGCGGCCGAGCGTCGCGACGCGGCCGTCTTCGCTGACGCCTTGAAATCCCGGGATGACGGCAACCGTGCCGCCCTTGAGCGCCTCGTCGAGCGTGGCGGATTCGATCGCTTCGACGCGGGCATTGCCGTGGATGCCCGACGCACGGACCAGCTGCCAGCCCATGAAGCTGCGCGCCTTCACGCCCATGTTCTGAAGGGTCATTGCGAGAAGGCCCGACGTAACCTGCTCGCCGCTGGCGACGACCACGTCATATTCCTTGGGGTCGCTCAGCGCGGAGGCCTCACGGCACAGCTGGACCAGGCGGTCGGTCTCGCCCGCCATGGCGGAGACGACCACAAGCACTTCGTTTCCGGCCTCGGCTTCTCGCCGGACGCGCTCGGCCACATTGCGGATGCGCTCGATGCCCGCCATCGACGTGCCGCCGAATTTCATGACGATGCGGGGCATGCGGCTCCTTGGGTGAATGGGCGCGTCCTGTTAGGGGTGGCGCATGGTCGAGACAAGCGTCGTTCAGGAAGAGATCGAGCAGTTCGGAAAGCTGGCGGGCGACTGGTGGGACCCGCGGGGCAAGTCCGCCATGCTCCACAAGCTCAACCCCGTACGGCTGGCCTATATCCGGGACTGGATCGACCAGCACTGGGCGCTGGACGAGCACAGCCGCCGTCCTATGGAAGGCAAGAGTGCGCTCGACGTAGGCTGCGGCGCGGGCCTGCTCGCGGAACCTCTGGCTCGTCTGGGCGCCGCCGTCACCGCCATCGATCCCGCCGCGGAGCTGATCGCGGCTGCTCGCGATCATGCGGCAGGGCAAGGGCTCGACATCGATTACCGCGTGGCGGCCGTCGAGACGATCGAAGGTGCCTTCGACCTGATCACCGCCATGGAGGTGATTGAGCACACCGCCGATCCGCAGCAATTCCTGAACTCGATTACGCAGAGGCTTGCCCCGGGCGGCCTGCTCATCCTCTCGACACCAAATGCTACGAGCTGGTCGCGGCTGATCACGATTACCCTCGCAGAGGGGATCGGCGCGATCCCGAAGGGCACGCATGATTTTGAAAAGTTCATCGCCCCGGAGCGCATGAAGGAGCTGATGGGCAATGCCGGCCTTAGATGCCAGGATGTTGAAGGCCTGGCGTTCAGCCCGACGCGCGGGCTCCATCTCAGCGAGGATGTGAGCCTGAACTATCTGGTCGCGGCGACGAAATAGCTTTTCGCCTTATGTCCGCTTTCGACCCAAAGCAGACATTCGCTGCCACATCAGCAGGGTCTGGGTGGAGGTCGTCCTTAACAGGCGCTCCACATGCGGACCGTCAGTCGACCAGCACCCACTTCACCGGAGCGTGAACGGTCACTGGTTCCGATGTTCCGCGAAGCTCGAAACGGCCACGCTCGCGATAAAGTCGGCAAGCCTGCTCGTCCAAAAGGGGCGAACCCGAGGACTGAGCCGTAGTACATCCCCTGAGGCGTCCCGAAGTGTCGATTTGCAGGCTGAGAAGGCTTGTCCCCTCCTCGCCTGACCTACGGGCTTGCTGCGGGTAGTCCTTCAGAGTCACGACGACCGGCAGGTAGTGAAGCTCGGCACCTTCAGGCAGCGGATAGATGAGCCAGCGCGGTTCGACTTCCCCTTGTGCAGAACCCGCACTTAGCAGCGCACTCGCCCCGATTATCCAGTCCCTCATTTCAAACGCTCCCAAACACCAACTGCCTAGGGGTGCCCCTAAAGGCGCACGGTTAAGGGATTGCCGCGCGCACGCCCTAACGTCCGCTTCCCACCCATTCCGGGCGTCTGCGATTTCAAAGGCAAGGCTCCCTGAGCACTCAGGGGCATCAAGATCCGATAAAAATCAGCTGTCCGGCACCGCTCGAAAGTACACGGGGCACGTGCGGAGCGGTCGTAATTGCGAGTGGCTCAGTGTCCGCTTTCGACGGCAGCGGACACTGGCCAGTATCGCCCCAACTTCGCCTATTGCGTGAGCTGGGTCTTCGGGGTGACCACCCGGACCACGACACGGCGTGCCTCGTCGTTGCCGGTCGGAGCAGTCTCGCCAGGAGCAGATGTCCCTTCACCCATGGCCGACGGAGACAAAACGCGTCCCGGCTGAATGAGTCCGGTCTGACGCAAGTAGTTGCTGACGGCGGCGGCGCGTTTTTGGCTCAGCCGTTCGTTGGCAGCAGCGTTGCCCCGAGGGTCGGCGAACCCGAGGATCGAAATACGATAGTTGCCGAACGACGAAGCCTTCTGCGCCAGCGTTCGGAGACTGTCCTTATAGGAATTCGCGACTGCGGCGCTGCCGGACGCAAAGTAGACGGTCGCTTCGTCTCGGATCACATATTCCTGGCCCTCGATGATGGCCTTCCGAAGCTCCGAAAATTGCTCGACGGTACCGGCCTTGGTGGCGACAGCAGTACGCCAATCCTTCTCCTTGAACCGGATGTCATCGGCGGTCAGCGTTTGACCCTGCAAATCTCCCTCGACCGAAAAGATGAGGCCTGGGAGAAGGCTCTTGGCGTCGCGCTTGTCCCTCTTGGCTATGCCGCTCGTCTGAACGATCTTCGTGGATGGCGTGAGGACCACGGTCAGCGGTCCGGAAGTTGTCCGTGCATTGATCGTGTTTCCGTCGACAGAGGTTATGACGGCTTCCGTCTTCACTGGCTCAGCAGATGCAGACCCTGAGATCATGAGGCCGGCGACAATGACCGCCAAACCATACTTTCCGACTTTCATCCCTAATCTCCCTCGAATGCGATTCCTTAGGTAGATTTGCGGAGACGGCGCGGGGAATAGGGTGATTTACCTACAGCGAGCCCTAGTTTCCCCTCGTTTATCGGGCTCAAATCTGTCGCGACGTGCGGCGGTCAACCGGTGCGCGCTCACCCGGTCCGTCCGCTGGGCGGGAAACACTCCCATCGCCTGATCAGACCGCCTTTGGCCCAAAGCTCCATCGAATAAAGCTCGCGGCGCTCCTCGGCGAACGCCAGCGCCTCCGCCGTATCGGCGGCCTCGAAGTCGATTAGGCTGACGATCCGACGGGTCAGATCGTCTGTGAAGAATAACCGGAAGCGCATGGCTTCCGATATCAGCGCTCGGCGCCCCGCGACCTGCAATGCGCGCCGGGGATTTCACAGTTCGCGACAATCGCGCTTAGGGGTGGGTGCCTGCGCTAAATAGCTATGAATACTAGATTGTCCGGATGGAAGGAGCGTGCGGAGTCGCCCTATTCGACGCATGAGGTCGTTGGCGCAACTTCCCGATTGAGCCCGTCGACTTCAAGCGAGGCCCGTAAACCGGTCAACCCCCTCCTAGGACGTTTGCGGGCCTCGCCATTTTCATCCGAAGCGGAAAAATCTCGAAAGGCGACTCTGATCGCTGTTGGTCCGGTGGCCATCCAAAGGCCTGCGGTCATCCGCGGGTCTTCGGGCCAGCCATGCGGGAAAACCCCGTTTCGATGTCGGTGCTATTACGGCCCTGTATACCCGTAGGGACTCTCAGCAACTTGTTCGCGGCGCCGTACTTAGAGCAAAAGGAGGCGCCGGCCGCGAAGGCCCGTCTAACCTTTCCCCAGGACCCCCGGACGGGCCTTCGCATCTCTGCCCGGTTAGCGTGTCACCTCGGTCCGATATCGAGATGACGCGGCTCGTCGTCGGCTGTCCCACGACTCCGGGTTTCCGCTGATAGACTCGACACGCTCCTGGCGGGAACAGGATTGCCGTAATCGGAAGCAGGAGCGCTCAGTGAAACGCCTTGCGATATTCACGGCCGCCATTGCCGCAGCAGTGCAGGCCGTCGGCCCTGTCGCCGCCCAGCCGCCACCCAATTGGGACGGTCTCGTGCAGGTCAAGGCGAAGCGCCTCAATCTCGTCTACCTTCAGCCGGGCGCCGACTTCCGGGGTTACACGAAGGTCATGCTGGCGCCCACCGAGTTGGCCTTCGAGAAAAACTGGCAGCGCGATTACAATCGCGGAACGCGTTCGCCATCGTCCCGAATTTCCGATAGCGACATTCAGGATGCCCTGAAGCGGGGCGTAGCCGCATCCAACGACATCTTCGCCGAGGCTTGGACGAAGGCCGGATATGCGGTGGTTACTGATCCGGGACCCGACGTGCTGCGGGTGAATACGGGTATCGTGCACATCCGGGTCAGCGCACCAGATCAGCCGACGGCCGGGCGGTCCTATAATTTCTCCGGCGAGGCCGGCTCCGCCACGCTTTTCGTCGAAGCACGAGACTCGCTGACAGGCGCGCTGCTCGGCCGCGCGATCGACCAGCGCATCGCCGGCGACAATTCCGCTGCGTGGCGGACCAGCAGCAGCAATCGCGGGGATTTCCGCGCGATGGTCGAACGCTGGGCGGCCGCAAGCGTGCGCGGCATGGACGAACTGAAATCGCTTTCACCGATCCAGCCGTAACTCACAGTCGGATAGAAATGAGGCAATGCTCATGTCAGCTCACAGACTAGCTACCATCGTCGGCGCGTTTGCGTTCTTGGTCATCGCAGCCTTGGCTCTCTACCGTCTGCTCGCGGGCTTTCCGATCACGATAGGGGGCCACGAGATCGGCCAGACGTCCAGCTTCTTCGTTTTCGTGGTCTGCGCGGCGCTCGCCCTGATGCTCTTCCGCGGCGGCGGCAAGGTCAGCAGCTGACGAACGGACGGAAGGATCGTCATGAACACTTTTCTGGTCGCGGGTATTGCGGCTCTCATCGCTTCTGCCGCAGGTCCTTCCGACTACACCGCGAATAATCCGGGCCACGAGAATTGGGGACCCCCGCCGGCCGGTATGCCCAAGGGCGCGAAGATGGTCGTGGTGTCGGGCGATCCGACCAAGCCGGAGCCCTACACGATCCGTCTCCGGTTCCCTCCCGGCTACAGGATCGGCCCGCATCGCCATCCCACCGAAGAGAAGATAACCGTCCTGGCCGGCGGCCTGAGCTTCGGCATGGGGCCGTCAAAGCAGACCAAGATCAGACAGCTGTCCAGAGGGAGCCACGCGGTGGTCCCGGCGAACACCTACCATTCCGCATCGACCAGCGCGGGCGCGACGGTGGAGTTCAAAGGCACCGGCCCGTTCCGCATAAGCTATGCAGTTGCGAAGGACGACCCTCGGTAAGGATCTCGGTTCAGCCGGCTGAGACCGGCGCCGGCGGATCTGCGCTGACGCGTTCGCGCATCTCCGGCGGGGGTGCGCCGGCGGCCTTCGATGCAAGATGGCGGCCGTTCCGCGCCCGCGTCGTCCTGCGCCATTTGCCCGGCGGCACTCCGAATTCGGCGATGAACCAGCGGGTGAAGGAGCTCAACGCCGAATAGCCGGTCAGTTGAGCAACCATCGTGATCGATTGGTTGGAATTGGCGAGGTATCGGACCGCCAGTTCGCGCCGCGCCTCATTCAGAAGAGTGCCGAACGAATGCCCCTCGGCCGCGAGTTTCCTTTGAAATGTGCGCAGCGGCAGCCCTAGATACCGCGCCACGCCTTGCACGTCGGCCTGCCCGTTGGAGATCAGGAAAGGAATCGTGCTTCGCACCCGATCGGTCAGCGTTTCTTCCTTCCTGATACCTGGTGTCAGATCGAGCAGACGCCGAGCGTGGATCGCAAGCCCGGGATCGGCGAACTCATTCGGATAGTCCAGGCAGCGGGCAGGGAAGGATATGCCGTCGAAGGTGCTGTCAAATTCCAGCGCGCAGCGGAACAGGCGCTGAAACGTCCCAACGTGCGTCGGCGACGACTGCCGGAAATGTATGCAGTCAGGTTGCCATTTGCATCCGGACCCATCGACCAGAATGCGATAGGCGATAGTCGCAAGGATGTTCATACCCTGCGTGCTTTGAAGACCTTGGGCAAGATTCCACTCAATGACCGCGCTCCTGCGGTAGGTCCGTACCTGCACGTCGATCATTTCATTGATCAGACGCCGATACTCGACGGATCGCGCTATGATCTGACCGAGCGTGGTTTCATGTCTGAGAAGAAGGCTGACGGGCCCCAAGCTCGCGAATGTCCGGGATTCCCCCAGAAGGACGCCGAAGTCGTCTCGTCCGGTCATCGCGGCGGAATCGTCGAGCAAACGAAGAAGCGGTTTGGCCGGCAACCAATTTTCCGGGTCGCGAAGTGAGCTCGGGTGAAGGCCGGACCGGCCGAGCATCGCATAGGGATCCAGCCCGAAGTGCCGTGCAACCTCGATATAGTTCGTCAGCATGACTGCGCGGGCCCGTGCCTGCATGACGCCTCCCGGATGGCACCTTAGTCAAGAGAGTCTCCGGTCTCCCTTGGGGTGAACCCCGATATCCCTCACCGATCGGTTTGGAATACTCGATCCTTCGCGATCGCGCGCAGTGCCCTTTCGCGGCGCGAGGTGTCAGCCGTCAGGAAAATCGAGGACGTCCACATGACCTTTCCAGCACAGTGGGATCCGAAGCTTGGAATTCACGTGACTTGAAGTCGCGGCC
>JADMIO010817140.1_pt1 | contig 55273 bp, 42 predicted proteins | sample 8958161 | NCBI WGS metagenome assembly JADMIO01 (sample SAMN16585339, study PRJNA669376) | soil metagenome | isolation source: Crop rotation soil | place: USA: Cullars Rotation, Alabama | collected 2011
GCCGCGACTTCAAGTCACGTGAATTCCAAGCTTCGGATCCCACTGTGCTGGAAAGAGGCGATGCGAAGGATCGGGAACGTCAGAAAGCGAACCAAGGTCATCGTCGCTATCCTCGCGATCGTCGGCCTGTTTCTGGTGTTCGCGCAGGACCCGTCGACGGTGCGGCTGGAAAGCGCGATCTCGATCGAGGACGCGCGCTTCCACGAGTACATCGGCGCCGTCACGGCGAGCCCGTTGAGCCGCGGCGATCGCTACGAGATGCTGCTCAACGGCGACGAGGTCTACCCGGCGATGCTCGACGCGATCCGCTCCGCACGGCGGCGCGTCAACTTCCTCACCTACATCTACAGCCCGGGCGAAGCGGCCGATAAGTTCACCGGCGCGCTCGCCGACGCCGCCCGCCGCGGCGTCGAGGTCAACGTCGTCGTCGACGCGTTCGGCGCCAGCGACATTCCGAAAGAGCATATCGAGCAGCTCGAGAACGCCGGCGCCAAGGTCGGGCACTACCGTCCGGTGCGCTGGTACTCGATCCAGGAATCGAACTACCGCAACCACCGCAAGATCCTCGTCGTCGACGGCAAAGTCGGCTTCACCGGCGGCATCGGCATCGCCGATCACTGGCTCGGTCACGCGCAGGATCGCGACCACTGGCGCGACACGCAGTTCCGCATGCGCGGGCCGGTGGTGAGCTATCTCGAGGCGGTGTTCTACGAGAGCCTTGCCGAGACGCTTCCGAAGGTGAAGCCGGCGATCGGCCCGAACGGCGACGGCCGTCCGCCGGAGCCCGCCGGCGATGCGTCGTCGATCGTCGTATCGAGCGCGCCGAGCGGCGGCAGCGGCGGCGTCAAGCGCCTCTATCTCATGAGCCTCGGCGCGGCGCTGAAGACGCTCGACATCACGACGCCGTATTTCGTCCTCGACGATTCGACGCAGTGGGCGCTCGAGCAGGCGCGCAAGCGCGGCGTCCGGATCCGCCTCCTGGTCGAAGGCGATCGCACCGACGCGAAAACGGTGAAGTGGGCGAGCCGCAGTGTCTACGATCGGCTGCTGCAGGAAGGGATCGAGATCTACGAATACCAGCCGACGATGATCCACGCGAAGACGATGGTGGTGGATGGCGCGTGGAGCATCATCGGCTCGGCCAACCTCGACAACCGGTCGCTCGACATGAACGACGAGGTCAACGTCGGCATCGCCGATCGGACGCTGGCGCAGGCGTTGCTGACGACCTTCGACGAGGATCTGAAGCGCGCCAGGCAACTCACCCTCGAGCAGTGGCGGCGGCGCGGCCTGCACGAGAAGGCGAACGAGAAGTTCTGGAGCCTGCTCGGCGAGTTCTTCTGACGAACGTTCCGTCAGACTTCAGAAAATACGCGAAAACCCGGCCTGAGGGCGGCTATCCATCCCCGTGGATCCCCGTCACGAAAATTCGCGCCGAATTCCTACCAAACTCCTTACGGTTCGAGCAGCACTCGATATACTGGCGCCGCGTTCCGCGGGTCAATCCGTCTCACGAGGGGGTCATCATGAATCGGCGCCTCTCCGTCCCCGTTCTCACCGCACTCCTTCTGGCGATCTTCGCGGCGCTGGCGTCTGCCCAGGGCGGGCGGGCGGAGCTGTCCGGCGTCGTCCTCGATCAGGGGAAAGCGGTGCTGCCTGGCGTGACCGTCACCGTCACGCACGAAGGCACCGGCCAGGCTCGCCAGGCCGTCACCAGCGCGGAAGGGAAGTTCGTTATCCCGACGCTGCTGCCGGGAAGCTACACCGTCAAAGCGGAGCTCCAGGGCTTCGAGACGACGAACCGCACCGGCGTCGTCCTGCAGGTGGGCGAGGAAATCTCGATCAACCTGACGATGAATCTTGCCGGCGTGCGCGAGACCGTCATCGTCACCGGCGAAAGCCCGGTGGTCGAGACGACGGCCAGCAAGATCGGCACGAACATCACCGCCTCCGAGATCGACAACTCGCCGAGCGCGAACCGGAGCCAGTTCAGCCTGATGCAGACGATCCCCGGCCTCGTGCCGACGCTGCAGGTGGGATCGTTCGAGGGCGGCCAGTTCAGCGCCAACGGCCAGGCGACGAACAACAACCTGTTCCTCGTCGACGGGCAGTACGACAACGACTCGCGCCGCGGCGGCTCGCAGGGGACGCAGGCGCGCGTGTCGCTCGACTCGATGTCCGAGTACCAGGTGCAGACGCACCAGTACGGCGCCGAGTACGGCGGCTCGACCGGCGTGGTCGTGAACAGCGTCACCAAGAGCGGCACCAACAAGCTCGCCGGCCGCGCGTTCGAATACTTCCAGGACGACAAGCTGCAGGCGACCGACTATTTCCTCGAGCAGCGCGGCGAGGAAAATCCCGACTCGGGCAGCAACGTGTATGGCGGGTCGCTCGGCGGCCCGATCGTGAAGAACAAGCTGTTCTTCTTCTTCAACTGGGAGCAGACGCACACCAACGAGGCCGCGAACCTCAACTTCCCGGCTGATGCGGCGCCGCTGGCGCGGTCGTACTCGACGACCACCGGCTTCAGCGGGCCGAACACGTTCACGCGGCTCGACTACCACCTCAACGCCAGCAACCAGCTCAGTTTCCGCTGGACGCGGGAGCAGATCCTCACCCAGAACGATTCGATTGAGGACGACAAGGCCATCCTCGACGCCGCGCGGCACGAGAACGACGCGGGCGATCACGTCTACAGCGTGTCGTGGACGTCGGTGCTGAACAACCGCACGACCAACGAGCTGAAGTTCGGCCACGTGCGCGAGAGCCTGCTCCAGGGCTCGCGCCTGTTGTTCGACGATGGGTGGGGGTTCATCGGCTACCGCGGCCTCGAGCCATTCGATATCGGCTCGGCCAACACGCATCCCGATTACCTGGCCGGCCCGCGCAACAACTATGCGCAGGACCTGATTCGCGACTTCACCTTCGACGACACGCTCACCTGGATCAAGAACGGGTGGCGCGGCGACCACACCTTCAAGGCGGGCGTGGCGGCGAGCCGGAACGCCGCGCTGCCGCAGGGGACGGCCACGAACTTCACCGGCCAGTACGACTTCCTGACCAACGCGAACTTCAACGCCGCGATTCCGAGCACCTATCCGCGGCGCTTCCAGATCCGCATGGGCCAGTTCGATTTCGAGGAAATCGATCACATGGCCAGCGGGTTCGTGCAGGACAAGTGGCAGATCCACAAGCGGCTCACCCTGAACATCGGCGTGCGCTACGACTGGCAGAAGCTGGTGAAGACGAAGGACGCGTTCGGGCCGCGGCTCGGCGTCGCCTACGATCTGACCGGCAGCGGCAAGACCGTCGTGCGCGGCGGCGTCGGCAAGGTCTTCCAGTACCAGGCGCTCAACATCTCGGCGACGCTGGCGCAGCAGCCGGTGGTCGCGCCGACCTTCCTCTACGACACCACGCAGGTGACCTCGCCGTCGATCACCGGCCAGCTGCCGGTGCGGCCAGGCGATGCCAACGCCACCGCGTGCCTGCAGCCGGTGAACAGCGCGACGGCCGGCGAGGCGGTGATCAGCCCGGCTTGCAAGACGTTCCTCGTCGCCCTGCGCAACCAGGTGAATGCCGGCGGGTTCGTCAACAACCAGCCGACCGTTGATGGCGATCGGCGGATGGCCTACACGTGGGCGTTCAGCGCCGGCGTCAAGCACGAGCTCGCGGCGAACATGGCGGTGTCGATCGACTACGCCGGCAACCGCGGGCGGAACAACACCGCCGTCATCGACATCAACGAGGGCCCCCTTGCCGCCAACGGACGGGTGACTCGCCTTGGCGTGAACACCTTCGATCCGACCGGCGCGCTGGTGCCGTTGTCGAACACGGCCGCGCGCAACACGACGTTCATCCAGTTCAACCAGTATCAGACGCTCGACGCGCTCAACAGCGACTACGATTCGCTGGAGCTCGGGCTCGACAAGCGGTTCTCGAACCGGTGGTCCGGCCGCGTCAGCTACACGCTCGCGAGCTGCCACGACGTCGCCGCGATTGTCGTCGACAGCGATCCGCGGCTCGACTACGGTCGCTGCAACCGCGACAACCGCCACGCGTTTGCCACCAGCACGAACGTGAACGTGTGGAAGGGGCTCGGCGCCGGGATGGTCTTCCGCGTGTACTCGGGCTATCCAATCAACGAGACGACCGGCTCGGACTCGAACGTCGACGGCACCAACAACGATCGCCCGAGGCGCGGCGTCGACGACCTGACGCGGCCGATTCTCTCGGAGGTCGACGCGAGAGGCGTTGCCGTCCGCAACGGCCTCGACGGCCAGCGGAAGACGCTGCTCGACGGACGAGTCCAGTACATCTGGCGCATCCAGCGCTACCAGGCCGGGTTGTTCCTCGAGGTCTACAACCTGACCAACCACGTCAACTTCGGCGACCCGACCGGCGCGCGCAGCTCGTCGAACTTCATGATTCCGGTCGTCGCGGACAACCCGCGCACGGCTCAGCTCGGCGTCCGCATCACCTTCTGACCGTTTCGATCGCTCCACGTCTGTTGCTGATGGGCTCGCGCCCAGGGCAACCGGACGTGGAGCGATTCCATCCGCCCCGATCCAATCTGCCGGTCGCGATCGCCGAATCCTGCAAACCCCGCCGTGTCCGTGACATACGGAGACGATTTTTCCGCAGTCAAACTGCTATATAGCTTCCTTACCTCGGGTACACAGCTTCCTTAGGGGTCGTCTACTCGATCGTTTCGCTGTTCAACAGGGGGTCGTGCTTATGGCCGCGGCGTTCAGATCTCTCGTTCTCGTAATCTGTTATTTCCTCTCGGCTGCGCCGCTTCTCGCGCAGCAGCAGGCGTCAATCAGCGGCAAGCTGGTCGATCCGGACGGGCTGGTGCTTCCGGGCGCCACGGTGACCGTGACGGAGCAGAACACCGGCTTCAGCCGCAACGTCGTCACCGCCGAGACGGGCGCCTACGCGGTGCCGAACCTCACGCCGGGCACCTACACGGTGACGATCGAGATGCCGGGCTTCGGGACGCTGAAGCGCACCGACATCCTGCTGACCGCCGGCAGCGAGATGGTGCTCGACCTCAAGATGCAGGTCGGCGGCGTGCAGGAGCAGGTGACCGTGACCGGCCAGTCACCGCTGGTCGAGCGCACCAGCAACAAGATCGGCGGCACCCTGTCGCGCAAGGAGATCGAGGACGTCCCCTCGAACTTCCGCAACTTCACCGCGCTGACGCAGCTGATTCCCGGCATGACGCCCAACCCGGCCGCGTCGACGTTCGAAGGTGGCCAGGTCGTCGCCAACGGCACACCGTCGCAGCAGAACGTGTATCTCATCGACGGGATGTACAACAACGACGACCGCCTCGGCGGCAGCCAGGGCACGCAGGTACGCGTCGTCCTCGACAACATCGAGGAATACCAGGTGCTGTCGAACCAGTTCAGCGCCGAGTACGGCGGCGGCGCCGGCGCGATCATCAACATGGTGACGCGCGGCGGCACCAACCAGTACAACGGCCGCGCCTACACCTACTTCCGCGACGACAAGTTCAACGCCCGCGGCCACTTTCTTCCGGCCACGTCGCCGAAGCCGGCCGAGCGCACGCTGCAGTCCGGTTTCGGCCTCGGCGGCCCGATCGTCAAGGATCGCGCGCATTTCTACTTCACGATCGAGCGCGACAACGAGGACATCGCCGGCCAGAAGCGCTTCCCGGCGCAGGCGGCGCCGCTGGCGCAGGACATGATTGGCGCCTTCACCGTGCGCGCCAACAACTACTTCGGCCGCGGCGACCTGCAGCTGAACGAGAAGAACTTCCTCAACGTGCGCTGGGTGCTCGAGACCGCGCCGACGCGCGGCGAGGGCTTCAACACCAACAACCAGACGATCGACGCGCAGACGTGGGAGAGCGACTGGGATCACCTGGTGAGCGGCAGCTACACCACGGTGATCGGCGATCGCGGCAGCAACGTCGTCCGCCTCGGCCGGATCGGCGAGGAACTGGCGACCGGCGCGCAGGCGTTCTTCGACGACGACGTCCACTTCATCGGCTTCGCGGGGCGCGATCCGTACAGCATCGGCCAGTCGAACGTCCATCCCGGCTACGTCACCGGCAAGGGCGGATCGATGGTGCGCACGCGGATCCGCACCTACGTGTTCGACGACTCCTACAGCTACTTCGTGCCGAGCCTGTGGGGCGGCGAGCACACGTTCAAGGCCGGCGGCGGCCTCAGCCTGAACCAGATGCCGCCGCGGACGACGGTCGACTCGGGGACGTTCCAGTTCCGCAGCGACCTGCCGTACGACCCGGCGAACCCGGCGACGGCTCCGTTCCAGTTCGACGTCATCGTCGGCCCGCCGAACGTCGACGGCTTCGACGTGTTCTCAAAGGATCGCCGCTACTACTTCTTCGTCGAGGACAAGTACCGCATCAGCAACAACCTGACGCTCAACCTCGGGCTGCGCTACGACAACCAGCGGCAGACGCCGAACGCCAACCTGGCGTTCGCGCCGCGCGCCGGCGTGGCGTGGGACGTCAACGGCAGCGGCAAGACCGTCGTCCGCGGCGGCGTCGGCAAGTTCTACGCGTATCCGCCGGTCGTGCTCGACCTGACGCTGCAGCAGAACAACGTGCTGACGCGGTTCCCGAGCATCTCGGTGAACGCGGCCAACGATCCGGGCGGCGTGATCCTGCGCCCGGATGTCATCAACGACTCCGAGGGCAACCGCGGCGTGGCGTCGCTGAGCCCGGCCGGGCGCGCGGCGCTGAACCTGCTGCGCGATCAGATCATCGCCGGCTCGACCTTCAACCGGAACCCGTGGGTCGACAGCGCCGATCGGATGCTGCCGTACACGCTGTCGTGGAGCGCCGGCATCACCCACCAGGTGATGACCAACTCGGCGGTGTCGGTCGACTACGTCGCCAACGCCTCTCGCGATCAGCTCGGCGTCGTCGACATCAACGAGCCGATCAACCGGGTGCGGCCGGGCGTGAACGTGTTCGACCCGGGCGGTTCGCTGATCCCGTCCAACGCGCGGACCACGCCGTTCGCGCGCGTGCTGCAGGTGCAGACCAGCCCGCTCTTCGACGGCGACTACAAGTCGATGCAGCTCTCTTACAACAAGCGCATGGCGAACCGCTGGAGCGGTCGCCTGGCGTATACGCTGCAACAGAGTCACTACGTCGGCCTCGGCAACCCCGACGCGCGCCGGGTGTGGCTCGACACCGATCCGCGGGCGGACTATGGCCGGTTCGCGTCGGACCGGCGGCACGTGTTCGCGGCGAGCGGCACCATCAACCCGTGGAAGTCGCTGAACATCGCCACCGTCGTCAGCGCGATTTCGGGCGCGGCGATCAACGAGACCGTCGGCTCCGACGTCAACGGCGACGGCGACAACAACGATCGCCCGATCCGCGGCGTCAACGATCTCACGCTGCCGATCCAGTCGGAAGTCGACGGCGCCGGCCGCGCGGTGATCAATGGCCTCACGGGCCCGGGGTCGTTCCTGATCGACCTGTCGTTCCGCTACGCCATTCCGCTGAAGGCGGGCTTCGACAGCCTCGATCTGTTCTACGACGTCTTCAACGTCCTGAACCGCGAGAACCTGGTGAACCCGACCGGCAACCGCGCCTCGTCGGTGTTCATGGTGCCGACGGCGGCTCAGTTCGCGCGCCAGATGCAGTTCGGCGTGCGGGTGAGGTTCTAACGCACGCACGGAGGCTCAGAGGGCACGGGGAGCCTCAGAGGAGGCTCAGAGGCTCAGAGGCACGGAGGGGCTGCGCGGTCGCGCGGCTCCTCCGGGTCGCCGGCGGCCTCGTTGGCGAAAAGCCTTCGGCCCGCCCTGAGCGAGCATGCCTTTACGCGAGTCGAAGGGAGCAGCCCGTTCCGATCGCATGAAATACGCTGCGCAGGCCTGCGACACGGCGTGGGGCTGTAGCCCGACGCGCGTTAAGACGACGGTAAGCGGGAGCAGCGTTTTCCGGGCTGCGGAGAGGCTTTCCGGAGTGGATGCGCTTCCGCGACCATCTCTCGATGTGGCTAATCGGATGCACGGCAGCCTCGGATGTCGCGCAGTCCGCGGCCGCTCCGATGTTCGCGGAGTTCTTCTTTTTAGAAGATTGCTCCGCGCGCTCAGCGCTCTCCGCGGTTCCACTGGCCTCGCTGGCCCGCACCTCCTTTCGAACGACTGGACGGTGGGGCCTTCACGAAGAGATCGCCGTCGACTGGTTGGTGGCGTCCGCCGGACACGACATCTGATTTTCCCGCCGGCGGGTGTCCGCCGCGCGGCGGGTCAAGGACAAACATGGTACGAATCCCAAAGTCATGGTTCACGCGGCGCAGCGTTTCCGCGCTCGTCGCTGTCGCATTGTTCGTTGCCGTTCCGGCGTTCGCGGGCCAGATGGAGCTGGCCGTCATGCAGGGAACGGTGCTCGACGAAGCGGGCAAGCCGCTCGAGGGCGTGACGTTCCGGCTGAAGGACATCGGTCGCGGCAGCGAGACGACCGTGAAGAGCGACAAGAACGGCAAGTTCTATCGCCGCGGCCTGCAAGCCGTCGAGTACGCCCTCGTGGTCGAGAAGGAGGGCTACCAGCCGATCAACGACACGATCAGGCTGAGCGCCGGCGAGAACAACCGCCGGTTCGACTTCAAGCTGGTGAAGGCCGCGCCCGCAGGCGCCGGCGACTTCGCGAAGGGCGTCGAGGCCTATAACAAGGGCGACAACGCCGCCGCCGCCGCCGCGTTCGAGGCGGCGATGGCGAAGCAGCCCGACCTGCCCGAGATCCGCCTCAACCTCGCGCTCGCTTACTTCAAGCTGCAGCGGCCGGCGGACGCCGCCGCGCAGCTCGAGAAAGCGTCGTCGCTGGCGCCGAACAACCAGGCGGTTCTCTTCCAGCTTGGCGGCGCGTACGTCGAGACGCAGCAGCTGGACAAGGCGATGGCGGCGTTCGAGAAGGGCCTCGCGATCAAGTCGGACGCGAGCGATCCGCTGGTCTGGGAAGCCGTGACGACGCTCGGCGCGGTGTACTTCGCGAAAGGTGAGGCGGACAAGGCGATCGTGCAGTACGAGAAGGCGCTGGCCGCGAAGCCAGGCGCGCCGGCGCCGACGCTCGGGCTGGCGAAGGTGTACTTCAGCAAGCAGGACGTCGCCAAGGCGCTGCAGCTGTTCGAGCAGGTGGCGGCGCAGAAGGGCACCCCCGAAGCCGCCGAAGCCGAAGTCTTCATCAAGGAGTTGAAGAAGCAGCTGTAGTGTCCGCCTTCAGGCGGACCTAACCTGTATCGGACAATGTGCGGCGTGGTCGAGGAAGCACATTCACTCCGAAAAACCGCTGCGCAAGCCGGAAAAACGCCGCTTCGGCTCAACGCGTCGGAACGCGCGTGGGGCTACAGCCCCACGCCGTGTCGCAGGCCTGCGCAGCGTTTTTCGTGCGATCGGAACGGCTTGCTCCGAGGCTTTTCTCCGTGAATACGCTTCCTCGACCACGCCGGTTTACCGATACTCCGGGTTCGGTCGTGAAGCCGATCGTCCGTAGCGTCCGCCTTCAGGCGGACCTCCACAGAAGCGGAGGTGACAACACCAACTCGCGACACGCGCTTCGACATTCACGTTTTCAAGGAGCTGTCATATGCGTCGTCTGCTTTTATTGCTGCTGGCGGTCCTCATCTCCGTCAGCGCGGTTCTGATTGCACAGGAGAAGGGCGGAGAGGCCGAAACCGGCCCTTACGAGCTGGTGGCAAACTGGCCACAGTTGTCGACCGTCTGTCCCGCCGGCCACACCTGGGGATCGACCGGCGGCATCTTCGCCGAGTCACCCGACAAGGTCTTCATCTTCCAGCGCGGATGCCTGCCTGAACTCAAAGGCAGCGGCCGCGGCGCGGCCGACTCGTTCATTCCCGAGCGCAACGCCTCCGGCTTCGACATGTCGCAGCGCGACCCGGCGCGCCACCCCCGCTGGGAACGCGTCCTCTACATCGTCAATAAAGAAGGAAAGCTGATCGACTCGTGGGAGCAGCACAACAACCTGTTCGTCCGCCCGCACCGCGTGCTGATCAACCCCTACGACCCCGAGAAGCACGTCTGGTTGATCGACGATGGGGCGCACTCGATTTACAAGTTCACGAACGACGGCAAGAAACTGGTGATGCAGCTGGGCGAGTTCAAGGTGCCCGGGAACGACGAGAAGCACTTCGCGCGTCCGACCGAGGTGGCGTGGCTGCCGGACGGGACGTTCTTCGTCAGCGACGGCTACGTCAACACCCGCGTGGTCAAGTTCGACAAGAACGGCAAGTTCCTGATGACCTGGGGCCAGAAGGGGAACGAGCCCAATGAAACCCGTCCCGGCTACATGAACACCGTCCACGCGATCCAGGTCGGCAAGGATCGGAAGGTCTACGTCAGCGACCGCGCCAACTCGCGCATCCAGGTGTTCGACGAGAACGGCAAGTTCCTCGACGCGTGGCCGAACATCCGCCGGCCCTACTCGCTGCTGATGTCGAAGGACCAGCACCTGTGGGTGACCGACGGCATCACGCAGAAGGTGCTGAAGTACGACCTGGCCGGCAAGCTGCTCTACTCGTGGGGCACGTTCGGCGCGTTCCCCGGCGGGTTCTGGGGAGTGCACCAGTTCCACGTCGACAGCGAAGGGAGCCTCTACACCGCCGACGTGCACGTCGGCCGGCCGCAGAAGTTCCGGCCGAAGAAAGGCGCCGATCCCGCAACGTTGATTTCAGCGCCCTGAGTGAGCCGACGCTGCTTCCCGCTCCCTGCGCCCGCTTGGGCGCAGGGAGTCGCTGGCTTGCGCGCCGAGCCTTGCCGAACTCGGCGAGGTGACGTCCGTCGACCTTCTGCGACTGCGCCTCCTCCGAACGACTCTCGCTGCGTACCCTCACGGGAACGAACGGCTTTTGATCGACCCGAGTTGTGCCGACTGCGTCTCCGCGGCGCTTTGAACCACCTCGGAGAGGATCACCGCCCAGATGTCGGCCTTGCGCCGCGCGTTCGCTTCGACATTGCGCTTTTCCTCGGGAGACGTCTGATAGGTATAGTTGCGAATGTCGCTCCAGCCGCCGGCGTCGGGGAAATCAACCGTGACCTTCAGCGGCCAGTTCATATCAGGCCGATACACGGCCCACGCCGCGTTGACGGCGCGGTCGGCGTCGTCGCCACGGACGTAAACGAGCGCGATCTGCGAGTTGCCGTCGGGCGATCTGGCGATCGTCACGGAACCGCGGTTCTCGATCCGCCAGCCGGCGGGCGCCGCGAACGGAACGCCTTCGGCGATCGGGCGCTGTGTATCCTCGCGCAGTTCGTCCGCTGGTGCAGCCGGCGGGTGCGTTCTGACGCCGCCGTATTGCAGCGCCACGCTGAGCAAGAAGAGCAGAATGCCAATGACAACCACACCCCAGTCCTGCGGATGCTCATAACTGAACAGCTCCCGATCGTCGCATGGGCCGATGGTCGCCCATGGGACCTTCTGAGAAGGTACTGGCTCCCGATGTTTCACCGGCTTGTACTCGCACGGGACGCCGTATAGTGCGGCCACGCGGGAGGCGAGCTTCGGGTCGTTGCAGTACAGGTGCGATGGGTACGCAAATTCGGCGCGATACCCGTCCTCGTGCTCGATCACTCGTCCCCAGATTTTGACGGCACCCCAGGCACAGCCGACAGGCCCTCCGGGGAGGTGCACCCGCAGTGCATGGGTCGCGTAGCCCTCCATTCGGACGCGTTGCAGAGCTGCCTTGTACGTCTTGACCGTATAGATGCCACACTCGCAGGCGGCCGCGGGCGCCGCCACGAATTGACCATCGCGAACATGTGCGCGCGCGCCGCCCAGTGACACCATGCCGCAGCGAGCTACGAACGGTTGATATGGCGGCCACGGCTCGAGGAACGCCGACCCGGCGAGGAGCCCGTTCTCGAACACGTTGAAGACGCGATACGCCGTGATCGCCTCGAGGTAATCGGGAATCACGCCGGCACCTTCTTCGGGACCGGCTTCGGCGTCTGCTTCTGTGGTGGCGGGGCAGGGGTGCGCTGCGGCACGGGCACGTTCATCGGCTCGACGTAGATTTCACGTTTCGGCTTACCGATTTGCGTCATAACTCACCCTTATGACGATCAACGCGATTTATCGATAGCGACAGCTCCTCGGCATGGTGTGGCGCGAACGATACTCCAATGCCACGGCAACGTCGAGCCGTTCCACAGCCCGCCCGACCCGACGACCGCACGCGAGCGACACCTGGGATCGACCGGGATTCTTCGCCGGGTCGCTCGACAAGGTCTTCATCTTCCAGCACGGCTGCCTGCCTGAGCTGAGGCAGCGGTGGAGGTGCCGCCGACTCGTTCACCCCCGAGCGCAACGCGTCCAGCGTCGACATGTCGGAGCGCAACCCAACACCACGCGATCCAGGTTGGCAAGGGTCGAGGAAGGTCCACGTCAGCGACCGCGCCAACTCTCGCATTCACGTGTTCGACGAGAACGGCAAGTTCCTCGACGCGTGGCCGCACATGCGGCGCTACTGGCTGCTGATGTCGAAGGATCAACACCTATGGGTGACCGACGGCATCAGGCAGGAGGTGCTGAAGTACGGCCTGACCGGCAAGCTCCTGTACGCGTGGGGCACGTTCGGGCCGTTCCCCGGCGGGTTCTGGGGGGAGCACCAGTTCCACGTCGACAGCGAGGGGAGCCTCTACACCGCCGCCGTGCGCGTTCGGCGCCCGCAAGAGTTCAGACCGAAAAGAGCGCCGACCCCTCGACGTTGGTCGGGGCGCCGTAAGCGCGACCGTTCAGTCTGTTCACCCGCGGCTCCCTGCGCCTGCCTTGGGCGCAGGGGGTCATTTCCGCGCCGCAGTCTCAAGCCTCACTGACAACAGGTCGAGCAGATTACCGTCCGGCCCCCGGACGCCGGGAACTGGCGCACGCGGTTGAAACAGCGACGGCCTTTGCCGGACCCAAAATGACGATCTCTTGCTGACGTCATCCTCGACCTCGCCGAATTGAAAGGGGGCTTAGGACGTTTCACGCTCGCGCCAGTCGAGCGTCGCGAGGTGTTCGCGGACGGAGGTCCATTCGAGATCGGGATACCGGGCATTATCGAGCGAGGTGAGCTTGGCTCGGCCGCTGAACTGGTCGCGCATGTACTGCATGCCCTGCCAGGCCGGGAACGGCGTGTCCGGCTGCGGCGCGATCAGCTTGGCGACACGGATCATGACGCCGAGAGAGCCGAGGCTGCCGGCCCACAGTGGGCGATATCGTTCGCCCGAAACCGCGCTCATCGCGGCGGCGATATCGCGGGCACTGACGCTATCGCCGGCGATGCGCAGGATGCGGGGCGTCGCGTCGTCGAGCGCCGCGGCGGCCGTGTAGCGAGCCACGTCGTCCTTGGCGGTAAAGTCGAGCAGTTGATTGACGTCGTGCCAATAGAGCACCCGATGGATGCGCGGCTGGATGATCGGCATTTCTGCGCCGAGCAGGTCGAGGAAGGCGCCGTTGAGGATCGAGGTGACCTTGATCGGCGTCTTATCGGCCCGCGCCATGAACTCGCGCCGCAGATCGAAATTGCGGTTCTGGCCCGGTATGGTCCGCGTGAAGTCGGCGGAGTAGTCCGACGGGATGAACCGTGGCACGCCGGCTTGCACAGCCGCGTCCAACAGGACGCCCTGGCGGTCGATGATGACCTCGCGGACACCGTTGAGCGCCGAAACGACACAGGACGAGCCGGCGCACGCCGCCGCAAGCGCGTCGCGGTCGCGGGGATCGGCCTCGTTGACATGGAGGCCGATCGCTTCGAGCCGGGTGCGCTCAGCCGCCGACACGTCCGGGCGGACCAGCGCGCGAACCTCCGCGCCGCGATCGATCAGAGCCTGAGCGATCCTGAAACCGAGGTCGCCGGACGCGCCCGCGAGTGCGACCACCGCATTGGCCACGTTCACTCTTCCTCGGCGGCAAAGTTAACACGCACTGAACATGGCCACCGCGGCGCGTCCTGTTTCGGTCCGCTGACCGGGTTGCTGAGCAAGCTGTAAGCCAGACGCGCAGGGCGTCGCGCTCGTCCTGCGCGTCCGTAATGTTGACGTTACCGGCTGCTGGTCTGTGCCGTCGCAGGAGCACGGTATCGATGACGTGAATCACTCGGTTTGGCGCCGCGATGTCGGTCTTCACGACGCCCGCGCTGTCGACCGACACGGTACCCATGGTCGATTTGATGTCGACCGTGTCGCCGCTCACCGTTTTCGCCGAATGCAGCTTGACGACGACGGCCGCCGAGACGCGGCCGGTGACGACGTGGTCAGCGAGGATCCGTTTCAGCCTCGCCTTGTTCTCGGGCTTCAGCAGATCGGCAAGCGCCGACGCCGGCAACTTCGAAAACGCCTCGTCGGTCGGCGCGAACACCGTGAACGGGCCGTTGTCTTTTGAGCGTGTCGACGAGGTCTGCCGCCTGCAGCGCCTACGCCAGCGTCGTGAACGACCCCGCCGCGTATCGACGATGTCTTTGCCGCCCGGCTGCGACTGCGCGCCGAGCGCAGAACCTGCCACCACCGCCGCGACCAATCCGAATGCGTTCCGTTTGAACATGAAGTCTCCTCGTGAGGTCCGCCTGAAGGCGGACACTACGTAAACGTGAAATGACTAGCGCGTCGAGATCACCGACGAGAGCGGCGAGGTCTGTCCGAACTGCATGCCGAACAGCGCGGCCACCAGGTCGAATCGAGCCGCCGCGACGAGCTCCCGATTGAGCGCGCCCACTACGAGCAGCACCGTCGCCCACACATCCAGCTGTCGCCTCTCCAAGTCCTTCCGATCCTGCGCGATTGCCGGCATGCTCCGTTTCACTGATGGTCAAAACATATTTCGCTGAACTAAAATTTCCGCCTCGGATCAAGTCGTCGTCGCGACGCGATGATCGCGGCCGCGGGTTTGAGTGTGGGTCCAAGGGAGTCTCGGAGGATGCTGTCGCCGACGCTGCGTGAGGGGCTGAAGTCGTACGCGATCGGGCCGAAAATTCGGGCGATTCGCTTGAAGAAGAAGATGGGCCTTGTGGAACTCGGACGCCACACGGGGCTCTCGCCGGCGATGCTGTCGAAGGTCGAGCGCGGCCGGTTATTCCCGACGCTGCCGACGCTGCTGCGCATCGCGCTCGTCTTCAGCGTCGGCCTCGACTACTTCTTTACGCCGGAACGCGAGAAGCCGGTCGTCGCGGTGGCGCGCCACCAGGAGCGGCTGCGCTTTCCGGAGAAACCGGGCGCCCGCGACGTCGCTTACGAGTTCGAGTCGCTCGACTTCCCGGCGGTGCAGCGCCTTCTCAACAGCTACCACGCGGAGTTCTTCGCGGTGCCGGCGGACAGGATGCGCCGCCACCAGCACCCGGGCGCGGAATTCATCTACGTCCTGTCGGGAACGCTCACGCTGAACGTCGCAGACGAGGAGCACGTGCTCGAGGCGCGCGACTCGGTCTACTTCGACTCATCCGCGCCGCACGGCTACCGGAAGAGCGGCGGCAGGACCTGCTGCGCGCTGGTGGTGACAACGGGCTGAGGCAGACGCACTCAGCCGCAGATCGTTTGACTGTGACGATGGATCGCGCCGCGATTGTGAGCCACAGGAAAACGAATTGCTGCGGAAAGGCTCGCGCGGCGCCGGTCGTGTATGTCCATTCACCGGAGGACAGCACATGACCATTTCGCCGGCACGTTTCGAGCACACCGAAGGCAAAGTCGCAAGAGCCATCGAGGACCAGACCGCTAAGCTTCCGTCGGACACCTTCCTGTGGGCCGCGATGGCGTCGATCGCGACGTCGGCCGCGCTCCAGATGATGGGCAACAAACAGGGCAGCATGTTCGTCGGGCAGTGGGCGCCGACGCTGCTCATCCTCGGGCTCTACAACAAACTCGTCAAGCAACTCGGCTCGGATTCCAACGACCAGCGCCGTTTAGCCTAACTCGAACGCGGCGGCCTCCGGGAAGGCCCGGGCCGTCGCGCTTCACGCGATCCTGCGGTACGAGAGGCTTCCAAAAAAGGGGAAACAACGCTCATGAAACCAGAGTTGGAGAAGCTGTATACACACATCGACGACATCGAGATCGCGATGATGACGACGCGGCGGCGGGACGGGTTTCTGCAGTCGCGCGCGATGGCCACGCAGAAGCGTGCCCCAGGGGCGGACCTGTGGTTCGTGACGCTCGCCGACACGCCGAAGCTGCAGGACCTGGCGTTCGACCCGCATATCAACCTCTCCTACTACAAAGACCGGACGCGCGAGTGGGTCTCGGTGTCGGGCCTGGCCACCGTCACGCATGACCGCGAAAAGATCCACGAGCTGTGGGCGCCGGACTGGCAGGCCTGGTTTCCAAAAGGAGACGACCCGCGGCACGGCACGAAGGATGATCCACGCATGGTCCTCATCGGCGTGAGCGTCCACGCCGCGGTGTTCCTCGAGGTCAACAAGCCGCAGCCCGTGGTGCTCTTCGAGCTCGTCAAAGGATGGCTGACGGGATCGACGCCGGAGCTCGGCGAGATGCACCACGTCGGCGACTAGCGCTGCTCCGGCCTCTTCGCGCCGGGGGCGGGCGGCGATGTCGAGTCCGTGTTCTGCACGGACCGGATCTTCCAGTCGCCGCCGTTTTTCACCATCACCCACGAAAAAATGCCCTTCCGCGGCGGCCACGGCTTCAGGTCGAAGTCGAGATCGCCGCGCGTCTCCCACTCGAGGTGCACGAGCGCGACGTCCGGCCGCAGGAACTGCACATGGACCGCCTTGTTCGTCCAGGTGCTGTTCCTGAACCGGACCTTGTGACGCTCGGCATGCTCCTTGACCACCTGGTCGCGTCCTTTCCAATGCAGGCCGGCGACGTTGACGAAATCCACATCGTCTGTCGTGATCGCGCCCAGCTGGTTCATGTCGTGCGCGTTCCAGGCGATCTTGAACCGCTCGGCAACGGCGCGAATCGCCTGCTCGTCCGCCGTGGACTGCGCCACAGACGATGCGACGACGCCGAACGAAACGAGCGTGAGCAGCGCGAGACGAGTCAGTAACTTCACAGAGCCTCCGTGTGTCGGGGAGCCTCGCGGGCTCACCATCATATGTGACCGCAGCAGTCGGTTGGCGGAATGCTCGGCAGACGCGCGGCGGGGCGCGGGGTACAATTCGGGCGAGTGTGAAAAAGGCTCTTCCAGCAGCTGCCGTGCTCGTCGGCGCCACCATTGCGGGCGCCTGCGGCTGGCTTCGTGCGCCCGGTAAACCGAATATTCTCATCGTCTCGATCGACACGCTCCGCGCGGATCACGTCGGCAGCTATGGCTACGCCGCAGCACAGACGCCCGCGCTCGACGCCCTCGCCGCGCGCGGCCTGCGCTTCGCGCAGGCGACCACCGTCGCCCCGCTGACGCTGCCGGCGCACGCGTCGCTCTTCACCGGCACTTTCCCGACCTTCCACGGCGTCCGCGACAACGGGCAGTTCTACGTCGGCGAGGAGCAGACGACGCTCGCTGAGGTGCTGAAGGGCCAGGGCTACCGCACGGGCGGGTTCGTCGCCGCGTTCGTGCTCGACCGGCGGTGGGGGATTGCGCAGGGGTTCGACACCTACTTCGACAACTTCGACCTCTCGAAATACGAGCTCGCAGCGGGGATCGACGCGGCGCAGCGGCCGGGCAATGAAGTGGTGGACCAGGCGTTAGCGTGGCTGCGGCAGGAATCGAAGCAGCCGTTCTTCGCGTGGGTGCACCTCTACGATCCGCACTCGCCCTACGCGGCGCCGGAGGACTATGCGTCGCGCTTCCCGAGAACGATGCAGGGGGCGTACGACGCGGAGGTGGCATTCGCCGACGCGCAGCTCGGGCGGCTGCTCGACGCGCTCGGCGATGCGCGCGAGCGGACGATCGTCGTAGTCACCGGCGACCACGGCGAGTCGCTCGGCGAGCACCAGGAACAGCAGCACGGCTTCTTCGTCTACGACGCGACGACGCGGGTGCCGCTCGTCATCGCGGGGCCGGGCATCCAGCCCCGCGCCCCCGCCGACCAGGTCCGCATCGTCGACATCATGCCGACGGTGCTCGAGGCGGCGGGCGTGGCGGCGCCGGCGGCGGTGCAGGGCAAGAGTTTGATGCCGGCGGCGCGCGGCGATCGGCTGGATCTGCTGGCGCTGTCGGAGAGCTGGTATCCGCGCTTCCACTACGGCTGGAGCGAGCTGACGGCGGTGCGCGACGGACGATACAAATTCATCGCCGCGCCGCGGCGCGAGCTTTACGACCTGCAGACCGATCCGGGCGAGCGCACCAACCTCGCGGACGCCAACCCGCAGCGCGTCGCCGCGCTGGAGCGCGCGCTCGGCGAGATCGCCGCCAAGAGCGCGGCCGCGTCGAAGCCGCAGGCGCCGCAGCCCGTCGATCCCGACGTCGAGGAGCGGCTGCGCGCGCTGGGCTACGTCGGCGCCAGCGTCAGCCCGCGCACCCTCGAAGAGCGGCAGCGCGGCGATCCGAAAGACAAGATTCAGCTCTACAACCTGCTCAAGCTCGCGGGCACCGACTCGGTGGCCGGCCGCCTCGATGAGGCGGTTGCCAAGGTGCAGCAGGTCTTGAAAGAAGACAGCGAAGTGGTCGAGGCCTACGTGATCCTCGGCAACCTGCACACGAAGAACAAACGCCACGACGCGGCAATCGAGGCGTATCAGCGCGCGCTCACCCTCGACGATCGGAACGAGAACGCCGCGTTCGCACTGGCGCTCGCCTACAAGCAGACCGAAAACTTCGACGCCGCCGAGGCCGGCTTCCAGCGCGTGCTGCAGATGAACGCGCGCAGCACCAAGGCGCAGTGGCAGCTGGCCGACCTATGGATGCGGCGCGGCGACTACAAGGACGCCGAGAAGGCGCTCTCGACCGCGCTCGCCTCCAACGTCGATCGGCCGGCGTTTCTCCTGAAGCTGGGCGAGAGCCAGATCCAGCTCGCGCAACTCGATGAAGCAGAGAAGAACCTGCGCGAGGCGCTGCGCCTGAAGCCGGACCTGGCGATGGCGAACTACGATCTGGGCGTGCTCCACGAAGCGCGTGGCGACACGGCGAAAGCGGCGGAGGCCTACGAGGCCGAGCTGAAGGAGCATCCGACCGTCTACCAGGCGCACTTCAACCTGGGGAAGATCCTGTCGCGCATCGGGCGCGCGAAGGACGCCGCGCAGCACTTCCGCGCGGCGGTGGAGGCGAACCCGTCGTTCGGCGCCGGCTACCTCTATCTGGCGAAGGCGCTGCTCGACAATGGCGATCTGCAGGGTGCCGAGACGGCGGCGCTCAAGGGCCTGAGCTCGGACGCCGCGCAGGACGTGCGGCCGCTTGGCCACTACGTCCTCGCCGACGTCTACACGCGCACCGGACGGGAGCGCGACGCGGCGCGCCAGGTCGCGATGGGGCGGCGCCTCGAACGCGGCGGGCTGTGACGTCGCGCCTGACGATCGCGTTCTCGATCGCGCTCGCCGCGGTGAGCGCTGCCTGCTCGCGCCCAGAATCGCCGCCAGCGCGGACGCAGGCCACACCGACCAGCGTCCTCGTCATCACCATCGACACGCTGCGCGCGGATCGTATCGGCATCTACGGCGCAAAGAATATAGAGACTCCGAACATCGATCGCCTGGCCCACGAAGGTGCGTGGGCGAGCCGCTCCACGGCGCACGTGCCGCTGACGCGGCCGTCGCATATCTCGATCTTCAGCGGCCGCTATCCGGCCGAGCACGGCATCCGCGACAACGTCGCGCCGACGCTCGCGCCCGAAGTGCCGCTGCTCGCCGAGCAGTTCCAGCGGGCCGGCTTTGCCACGGCCGGCTTCGTGTCGTCGGTCGTGCTGACGAGGCAATCTGGCCTTGCGCGCGGCTTCGATACTTATTCCGACAAGTTCGAAGTGGGCGAGGACGATGCGCGCTTCCTGAATACGATTCAAAAGCGGGGCGACATCGCCGCCGGCGAGGCGATTGCGTGGATCAGGGATCACCAGAAGTTCTTCGCCTGGGTGCACCTCTACGATCCCCACGATCCCTACGAGCCGCCGGGGCGCTACGCGGTGGCGTACGCGGATCGTCCCTACGACGGCGAAGTGGCGTGGTCCGACGAGCTGGTCGGACGCATCGTCGACTCGCTGCGTGAAGCGAATCGCCTCGACAACACGCTCGTGGTCGTCACCTCCGATCACGGCGAGGGGCTGGGCGAGCACGGCGAGGACGTGCACGGCTATTTCATCTACGAGACGACGCTGCACGTGCCGCTGGTGGTGCGGGGGCCGGGTGTGAAGGCGGGGACGCGCATCGACACGCTGACGCGATCGGTCGATGTCTACCCGACGCTGCTGGAGCTCGCCGGCATCGGCGGCGAAACGCCCACCGGCGCCGGCCGCAGCCTGGCGCCGGCCTTGCGCGGCGGGCGGTTGCAGGACGAGCCGTCGTTTGCCGAGTCGCTGCTGCCGCTGGTTCACTTCGGCTGGAGCGACCTGCGCTCGGTGCGCGACGGCCGCTGGAAATACATCCTCGCGCCGCGGCCGGAGCTCTACGATCTCGATCGCGATCCGACCGAGAGCCGCAACCTCGCGGACCAGGAGCCGGCGCGCGCGCGGGCGCTGCGCGCGGGGCTCGAGGGGCGGCTGCGCGCGGAGAAGCAGGCGGCGACGGGCGACGCAGCGCGGGCGTCGGTGCCGCCGGACCTGCTCGAGAAGCTCGGCGCGCTCGGCTACGTCAGCTCGGGCGGGCCATCCGACTCGAAGGCGGCCGGCGCCGATCCGAAGGACAAGCTCGAGGAATACAAGACGCTGAACACGTCGATGCGCCGCGGCCTGATCGCGCTGCGCGAAGGGCGGCCCGCGGAAACGCTCGATCAGCTCGGCAGCCTGGTGAAGCGCGGCGTCGACAGCTTCGAGGTCTACTACTATCGCGGCCGCGCGTTCACGGCGCTGAAGCGGTGGCGCGAGGCGGAGGAGGCCTACGCGCGCGCGGTCGAGAAGCTGCCGTCCTACAGCGCGGCGTGGCGGGGGCTGGCGGAGAGCCGCATGGCGCAGCGAAATCTCGGCGGCGCGGCGCAGGCCTACCAGAAGCTGCTGCCGCTGTCGCCGCGCGATGCGCTGGCGCGGATTCAGCTCGGCGAGGTCTACCGCGACATGAACCGCGCAGACGAAGCGGCGCGGCTGATGCGCGAGGCGGTGGCGCTCGATCCGGCGCCGGCGTCGTACTGGAACTCGCTCGGCATGGTGCTCGGCGGATCGGGTCACCTCGCGGAGGCGGAGAAGGCGTTCGCTGAAGCGGCGTCGCGCGACGCCGAGGATCCGCAGTACGTCTACAACCGCGGCCTGGCGCTGCAGCGGCTGGGCCGGCGCGACGAGGCGGCGGCGCAATTCCAGCGCGCGGCGGCGATGGGGTTCGAGCCGGCGCGGCGGCGGCTCGCCGAGCGGTCGGATGGCGGACGCTAGGCGCGCGCGCTACGCGGCTGCGGCGGCGGTCGCGGCCATCACCTTCCTCTTCTTTCTTCCGGTCCTCAGCTTTCCCTTCCTCAACTGGGACGATCACGAGGTCTTCGTCCGCAACGAGGCGCTCCACGCGCCGGGTGTCGTGTCGTGGGCGGCGGCGACCACGTTCATGGAGCATTACCAGCCGCTGGCGTGGATTGCGTGGGCCGCGGTCGATCGCGTCGTTTCATTGACGCCGGCGGCGGCGCACGCGATGAATGTGGTGCTGCATGCGCTGTGCGCGGGGGTGGTGTTTCTTTTGGTGAGGCGGTTGGTGGACGACGGTCTGGCTTACGGCGGAAGGCACGGAGGTCCGCCTGACGGAGAGCACGGAGGTCCGGCTAAAGCCGGACACTACAAAGGTCCGGCTAAAGCCGTCGCGCACGGAGGTCCGGCTAAAGCCGGACACTACAAAGGTCCGGCTGAAGCCGGACACTACGAAGCAGGTGTCGCGGCGGCTGCGCTCGCCGCGCTGGTGTGGGCGGTGCACCCGCTGCGGGTGGAGGTCGTGGCGTGGGCAAGCGCGATGCCGTACGCGCTCTCCTTATTACTGGCGCTCGCGGCGGCGCTGGCGTGGATCGAGGGCCGCGCGTGGCCCGCGGCGATTTTCGCCGCGCTGTCGCTGCTGTCGCGGCCGCTGCTGCTGGCGCTGCCGGCGATCTTCTTTCTGCTGCGTCGTCCGCGGAACAACGGCGAGCGTACGGCGCTGGCGGTGACGGCGACGGCCGCGGTTGCGGCGGCGCTCGCGGAGTCGTCTGCGCGTTTGACGGCGTCGCTGGCGGAGTTTCCGGCTGGTGCGCGGCTGACGCTCGCGGCCACCGCGCCGTGGCGCTACCTGTGGCGGACGATTTATCCCGTGGACCTGACGCCGCTCGATCCGCTCGCCCTCACACCGCAGACCAGCGTCGTTGCGATCGTGCTCGGCGTCGGCGGGATCGCGATCGTGTCGGCGCTGGCCTGGTGGATGCATCGGACCTGGCCGCTCGTGGCCGGCGCGTGGGCGGTTTATCTGATGCTTCTTGTACCCGCGATGGGACTGGTGCCGAGCGGGCTGCAGGCCACGGCGGACCGGTATGCGTACGCGCCGGCGGTGGCGTTCTCGGTGGCGCTCGTGGCATTCATGACTCGCGCTTTGAGTCGCGTGGGTCAGGCGGGTCGAGTGGGTCGGGTGGGTTCGGGTTCCATGGGTCAGGTGGGTGCAATCGTGCTCCCCGTGGCGGCGGTCGCAACATTCGGCACGCTTGCCTGGCGGCAGAGTGGCTACTGGCGCGATTCGGTTTCGCTCTGGACCCGCGCCGTGGAGGTTGATTCGCGCAACGACGTGGCGCTCTACAACCTCGGCTCGGCGCTCGCCGATGCCGGCCAGCCGGGCGAGGCGATGAAAAGCTACGAACGGGTACTGACGATTGCGCCGAACAACGAGGCCGCGCGCCGGAACCTGCGTCTGCTCCAGGCGGCGCAGTTCGAGGAAGAAGGGAACTGGGCGGCATCGAAGCGCGACCTGGCCGCCGCCGTCAGGAGCTACGACGTCGCCGTCAGGCTCGATCCCAAACGTACGCACTCGCATGCGGCGCTTGGGGTGGCGCTGGTCGAACTCGGGCAGCCGGCGGCGGCGCGGCCGCATCTCCAGGCGGCGATCGATCAGGGTGTCAACGACCCAGCGGTCCCCAACGCGCTCGCCTACGTGCTCTCTCAGGCAGGAGACGATGCCCAGGCGATCGCGATCCTGCGCGCGGCGCGGCAGCGGTTCCCGGACGATCCCAACATTGCTCGCAATCTTGCATCGCTCGAGCAACGCCGCTCACCCCGATAGGCTGGACACGTCCGGCAGTAATTCGGCTTGTACTCAGCACAACGGACACAAAGGCGCTTTGTTCGATGCTCGCGCGAGGCAGCGCAAGCACCCGCGACGCAATAAAAAAGGGCCAGCCGGACGATTCCGGCTGGCCCTCGAAGTGCGACGAATCGAAAACTAGAAGCGGATCTTCGTCCCCAGCATCAGACGACGCGGGGGCAGGAACGTCGTCGGCAACCCGAAGCTCGAGCTGCTGCCGATGCGGCTGCCGATCCCCTGCGGCGCGGCGATGTTCCCCAGGTTGAGGAAGTCGCCGAAGACGCCGAGCCGCGCGCTGCCGCCCACGTTGAAGTCCTTCTGCAGTCGGACGTCGACCAGATTCCAGTCGGGCACCCGGCGGCTGCCGTCGAGTATCTCCATCTGAATCTGCGGCCGCGCCGGGAAGCCGAGGCCGCCGACCTGGATCTGCCGTGCCCACGGGCGGCCGCTCTGGAAGGTGTAGTTCAACCCGAACGTGACGCCACCGGGCAGGTCATAGAGGAGCTGCGCCTTGGCGACCACGGGACGGTCCCCGATCAACAGCCCTTCCGTGTTGACGAAGTGATTGGGATCCATTCCGAACAGCAGCGCGTTGTTGACGACCTGCGCCGTGCCGGTCTGGCCGCCGGTCGGACTCAGGGTGCTCGACCCGAGGCGTCCCTCTGACTTCGACAACACGACGGAGCCGGTCAATTGCCACCGGTTGGCCATGCGCTTCTGCGCCTGCACCGCGAACCCCTTGTAACGGCTGAACAACCCGTCTGGATTGGTCAACTGGAAGAGGCGCGCATCCGGGCTGGACGTAAGACGGAAGACCGGGAAGGTCTGGCCGGATGCACTCGCGCCGATCGAGTCGACGTAGGTCGCCGGCGCGTACCGGCCGCCAATATCTGTCCACCCGCCGTAGTCTTCGCCGCGCTTATAAACGAAGTTGAACTGAAGCCCGAAGTTCGCGGCCAGTTCCTGCTCGAAGCCGAAGATGTACTGGTCGGTGTAGGGATTCTTGAACCCCGAATCGACGGTCAGATTCGAGTTGTCGGATACGACCTCGAGGCTGGCCGGGTTCGGCAGTCCATTCCGGTACGTTCCATCGAACAAGTACCGCGGTGTCAACGACGGCGTCGTGTTGTCGAACTCACTGGTGACGACTCCGCGATAGTAGCGGCCGAAGTGAGCCTTGACGGTCGATTTTCCGGCGTCGGTGAATTTATAGACGATGCCGACGCGCGGCGAAATGCTGTTCCAGGTGAAGAGACCGGGCCGCTCCGGGCTGGACGCACCGGTTTCATTGCCCTGGGCGTCGAGCACCGGGTACGACTTGATGCCGGCCTTGCTCCAGTCGTAGCGCAGGCCCAGGTTCAATGTCGTCCGCGAGCCGATTCGGTAGGTGTCGTCGATGTAGGTGCCGATCGATTTTTTCTGGCCGCCGGTGTGATACGGCAGCTGCGTGTAGCCGTAGGCGACCGTCGACCCATAGGTGTAGATGTAGTCGTTCGGCCCGATCGCGTAGTCGCTGCCGCCGCTGTCGAACTGGACGCCGAGCTTCAGGTCGTGGCTGCCGCCCATGAAATTGTCGGCGTAGTGCGATACCTTGCCGCTGACCGCCGACTTCCACGAGTTGCCGTCGTACCAGGAGTAGATGCCGCCGGTGATCCGGTCGGTGTCGAGATCATAGAAGCGCGGCTTGACCCGCGGCTCGCCCGACTCGAGCGGATCGCCATGATCGACGCCGTAGAAGCCAGAGTAGCGCGCCTCGACGAAGGTCTTGTTGGAGATGACGTTGGTCCACATCACGCCGGGCGACGGGTTGTGGCCGTTCTCGACGCCCAGGGTCGACGGCGCGGTCAGAGCCGTGGCGCGGCCCGGGATCCGATAGAAGTCGTCGTGATACTGGACCTGCACCTTCTGCGCGTCGGTGATCTGATAGTTGACTTTCCAGAACACCCGCTTCGCGGACGACCGCGCCGGGAATTCGGCCGCCGTTCCCGGCTGCGAGTCGGAGTCCTTCTGGTACTGGAACGATCCGAAGAACCACAGCTTGTCTTTGACCGCCGGCCCCCCGAGCTGCCAGGTCGTGTCCATGAACTTATCGCGATGATACGGCAGCCCGTCGTCCTCATCGTCCGTGGTGTTGCGGCCGGTGAGCTTGTCGTTCATGAAGTACAGGTTGCCGTCGCCCTTGAACTGGTTGCCGCCCTGCCGCGTGACGACGTTGAAGACGGCGCCCTGGACGTTGCCGTATTCGGCCGACGCGCCGAGCTGCAGCACCTGCACCTCTTCGATCGCGTCGGTGTTCGGCCACGGCCACGCCGCGCCGGTGGATGGCGCGGTGAAGTCGGTGCCGTCGAGCTGATACGAGTTGTCGGTGACGTTGCCGCCGAACGCCTGCGAGCGCGAGCTGGTTGCGGTCTGCGGGCTGATGCCGGCGGCCTGATTGATCAGATCGAAGAACGTGAAGCGTCGCTGCGGCGCGTTCTCGACCCAGAGGCGATTGAGGTTGGTCGAGACTTCCGCGGAGGCGGTGTTGACGACCGGCGACGCGCCGGTGACCGTGACCGTTTCCTGCAGCGAGCTCACCTTCATCTGCGCCGGGATCTCGACGGTCTCGCCCAGCGGCACCACGATCTTCTCGCGGTTGACGGTGGCGAAGCCCTGCAGCTGAATCGAGATGTTGTATTCGCCCGGGGGCAGGGAGGGGAACCGGAACGTGCCATTTTCACCTGTTACCGTCGTCGGGTTGCCCGGCACGCCCGCACCCGAGAGCGTGACCGTCACACCCGGCAGCACGGCTCCCGATTCGTCCGTGACCGTACCAGTGATCGTGCCGGTGGTCCGTTGCGCGTATGCCGGCGCGCTGAGTCCGACCAACACGATGCATAGACCCGCGATGAGTCGACGCATTCAATCCTCCTGCAAAGGGCGCGACGGCCGTGCCGCGTCCAGAACCCTTCATTTTTCGCATGAAGGTTGCGCGTATTCTGAGCGGCCGATCAGGCGGGTGTCAAGGCGATCCCCCGTAAGGATCGAGAGTTGCGGCGTTCGCGTCCATCGAATTGGATATCCCTCGCCGGCGCTGGGACGGCTTTCCGGCCCCGCTGCGCCCGGTCCCCGCAGGCCCCGCAGGCCCCGCAGGCCCCGCAGTCCGCGCTGGCCGCGCAGTCCGCAGTGCCGCACACGGTGCCGCACACCGTGCGCGGCACCGTGCGCGGCACGGCACCGTGTGCGGCACGGTGCGCGGCACCAGGCTGCGGGGGCGCAGACGGCGTGACATGATGGGGGCGTGATTCCCTTCTCGGTCCTCGATCTCGCGCCGATTGTCGCCGGCAGTTCAGCTTCGGACGCCTTCCGCAACACGCTCGACCTCGCACGTCACGCTGAACAATGGGGTTATCGCCGCTACTGGCTCGCGGAACACCACAACATGCCGGGCGTCGCCAGCGCCGCCACCTCGGTAGTCATCGGCTTCGTTGCAGGCGGGACGAAAACGATCCGCGTCGGCGCCGGCGGCGTCATGCTGCCGAACCACGCGCCGCTCGTCATCGCCGAGCAGTTCGGCACGCTCGAATCGCTGTATCCGGGGCGGATCGATCTCGGTTTGGGGCGCGCGCCCGGAACCGATCAGAACACGATGCGCGCGCTGCGGCGCGGCGCGCTGGACGCCGACACGTTTCCGGACGATGTGTTGGAGCTGCTGACGTACTTCCGGGACCCCCAGCCGGGCCAGCTGATTCGCGCGGTGCCGGGCGCGGGGCTCCGCGTGCCGATCTGGCTGTTGGGAGCGAGCCTCTTCAGCGCGCAACTCGCCGCGGCGCTGGGGCTGCCGTTCGCCTTCGCGTCGCACTTTGCTCCGGATCATCTGATGGGCGCGCTGCACCTGTATCGCACGCAGTTCCGGCCGTCGGAGCACCTGGCGCGGCCGCATGCGATGGTCGGCGTTTCCGTGTTCGCGGCCGAAACGGATCGCGAGGCGCAGCGTTTGTTCACGTCGCTGCAGCAGGCGTTCGTCAACCTGCGACGCGGGCGGCCGGGGCAGCTGAGCCCACCGGTCGAGAGCACCGAGGGTTTGTGGACGCCGGCGGAGCAGGCGGGGATCGATCACGCGCTCGCGTACGCCGTCGTCGGAGCGCGAGAGACGGTGCGGCAGGGATTGAAAGAGATCATCGATCGCACCGGCGCCGACGAGTTGATGCTGACGGCGCAGATCTACGATCACGCGGCGCGGCTGCGATCGTTCGAGATCGCCGCGGCCGTGAGGGAGCAGTTGGCGGCTTGAGGCACAGAGGCTCAGAGGGCGCCAGAGGCTCGGAGACACAGAGACTCGGAGATGGTGCGGCTGAAGCCGGACACTACGAGTACCACGCGCTGAAACGGGATCTGTCGCGGACGCGCACGACCACGCCGAAGCCGGATCTCGACGACGTGGACGAGGCGTTCAGCCGGATTCGATGTCCGCTGTGCGGGTGGCAGCCGTCGCCGAACGACCGTTGGTCGTGCGTGTGGGTCGAGGGCAGTCCCGAGCCGCCGTTCCCGAGCTGCGGCGCCATCTGGAATACGTTCAGCACGCGCGGCATTTGTCCCGGCTGCCGGCACCAGTGGCGCTGGACCTCGTGCTTGCGCTGCGCCGGCTGGTCGTTGCACGAAGATTGGTACGACGTGTCCCCGGCGTAGATCGATCCGTCCACGTCGGATCGAGGCAGCCGGGGAGCCTGCACGGCGACGTCTTCTATTTGCTTCCAGTCACCGCGCGCCCCGGCATAGAATCCCTTTTTCCCCGACCATCCAGGAGGAAGACGCTATGTCCATGACCAATGCGCTGCTGCAGGAGTTCGAGAACGAAGCGGCAACCACGCGACGCGTGCTCGAGCGCGTGCCGTCCGATAAGCTTTCGTGGAAGCCGCATCCGAAATCGATGTCGCTCGGCGCGCTGGCGCTGCATGTGGCGGCGAGCCCCGGCGTGATCTGCGGCTGGGCGGCTGAGGACGTCACGAACTTCAGCGGCCAGACGCCGCCGCCGCCCGAATCGACCGAACAGATCCTCAAGGCGCACGACAACAGCGTGAAGAACAGCAAGGAAATCCTCACCCGCCTCGGCGACGAGGGGCTCAAGGGGATGTGGTCGGCCAAGGCGGGCGAGCAGACGCTGATGACGATGCCGAAGTCGGCGCTGGTGCGCGCGATCGTGATGAACCACTGGATCCATCATCGCGGCCAGCTCTCGGTGTACCTGCGGCTGCTCGACGTGCCGGTGCCCTCGATCTACGGGCCAAGCGCGGACGAGAACCCGTTCGCGGCACGCACCTAGCCGCGAACGCGCGGAGACCGCAGAGATAGCAGAGAGCGCGGAGCGCAGGGGCGCAGAGGCAGTTCGATCCTCTGCGGTCTCTGCCCGCTCTGCGATCTCTGCGCGCGCGGCGCGTCACTGGCGTTGGAGGATGATGATGTGCGCGGCGCTCCGCGGTGAGCCGGCGACAACCACGCCGTCGGCCATCAATTCCTCGCCGGTCGCGGTGCCGAGGTCGCCGGTGTCGACCGATCTCACGGTATAGGTCGCCGCCGGCGAGAGACCCTCCGGTCGAATCGTCAGCTCGTCCTCCGCATCGTTCCACTGGATCGCCGACAGCACGATCGTCTGCCCGCCGGCGGCGTCCGCCTGCAGCACATCCCACGACGGGCCGCCGGCCGCGGCCGCCTGAGGCGTGAGCAGCGTCGCTGAAGCCGTAGCGAGCGCGCCGCGCGTCGCCTTGTAAATCGCGATCTCCGCGGCAATCTCCTGCCGCTCTTCCTCGCTGAACTGTTCCGTGCGGAAGCAGAGCCCGAGCACGCCCGGCGATCGACTGCGGAAATAGAGCGCCAGGTCGGACGGTTGCAGCAGCTGCTCCGCCTCGTGGTCCATCACGAACGAGAAGAGATACGCCGGCGGGAACAGCATGGTGAGGCCGCCAAGGTTGTGGCGCACGTGCACCGACGGCGCGCTACGGTCGTCCATCCAGCCGACGTCGCTGTAGCGCAGCATTCCGAGATCGAGCCGGTTGCCGCCGCCCGACACGTTTTCGATCAGCAGGCCCGGGTAGCGTTCGCGAAGCTGTTTCAGCAGGTCGTACAGGCCGTTGACGTGCGCGAAGTTGCCGTCGCTCGGCCCGTGCGAGTGGCCCTCGCGATCGCAGTTGATCCAGAAATTGTTGTCCCACTTGATGTAGTCGGGCGCGGCTTCGTCGACGAGCCGGGAGATCTGATCGAGCACCCATTGACGCGCTGCGGCGCTCGCCAGGCAGATCTGCGCCGCCTGGTTCGAGCCGTAGCTGCCCCCCGTGGTCGCCAGCCACGCTTCCTTCGCGAGATCGTCGCGGTTCACGGTCGACAGCGCCACGCGCTCCGGCTCCACCCATAGACCCAACTTCATGCCGAGCGTGTGGGCGTGCGCGGTCAACGCGGCCAGGCCCTCGGGGAAGCGCTCCTCGTCGACGCGCCAGCTGCCGAGGCCCGAAGTGAAATCGTCGACCGCGTCGCGGCCGGCGCCGACGTACCAGCCGGCGTCGACGACAAACAGCTCGGTGCCCAGCCCGGCGGCGGCCTCCATCTCCTCGCGCATCGAGCGGTCGTCGATGCGCGTGCCGTAGGTGAACCACGTGTTGTAGGTGACCAGCGCCTCGAAGGGGCGGTCGCCGCGCAGGCCGCGCAGGATGAAGGTGCGCATCGCCGCCGCAGCGCCGCGCAGGCCGTTGCGCGTCGTCCCGAAGACCGCGTGCGGCCCTTCGATCGGCGCGGTCGACGTCGTGCTCATCGAGCCGAGGCCGAGCGTGAGCTCGATGCCGAGCTCGGTGCGTTCCGCGTTCAGGGCCCACGCGCCCGACCACATCAGCCCGGCAAAGAACACTTCGTCGCCGCCTTCGTCGATGGCGATCCAGGGCACGGTGTGCTCCGACGATCGTCCCTGCGCGCCGAGCGCGATCACCTCGCCCGCTTCCAGGTCCCGCTGCTGAAGCGTGAACGCCGAATCCGTGGGGGTCGCCAGGTTGTCGCCCTGCAGCCCGTTGATCCAGCGCACCGTGCCGGGGTCGACGGCAAGCTTGAAGGCATTGAGGTCGGTCGCGGTGACGCTGCCGGCGAGCGGCGCAATCGTCGTCCACGTTTCAAATACCGGCGCGCCGCTGACGGCGGCATAATGGCGCGTCACGCGGACGCGCGCCGTCGGCAGATCGAACGTCGTGTCGAGTTGCACTCGCGTCTCGGTGGCACTGGTCGTGACGCCGCGGTACACGAAGCCGGCGCCACGGCTGCCGAATGTCACCGTCTGTCCGCCGATTTGTAGGACGTTATCCGTCAAGCCGCCGACGATCCACAGGCGGCCGGACGGTGTGGTGGCACGGACGATTTCGAAATCGCGCGTGGGGTCGAGGCCGAAGACGATGGAGAGGCCGGTCGAAGCAATCGTCCACGTGCGCGCGCTTTCATCGTGAACGATCGATGCAAAGCCGGCGCGTTCGACAACAGTTGCGGCGGAAACCGACAGAGGAAGACTCGAATAGACAGCCGCCGCGGCGAAGACAAACACAGACAGAACGCGTCGTCGTGAAGGTGTCATCGCTGATTAATTACGCCTGCGCGATGAGGAGTGTTTCCACCATGCGACTGTGGCTATTTGTCCTCACTGGATCGATCGCGGCAACCACACTGGTCGCGCGCGCAGACACGCATCGCTTCGTACCGCAAACCTTCTACAACACCTACTCGTTCGCGCATCCGCCGGCGCTTCGCATCAAGCCGGGCGATCGTGTGATCACTAAGACGATCGATGCGGCCGGTGTGGACTGGACCGGCAAGACCGTTGCGGCCGGACCCAACCCGCAGACCGGGCCTTTCTTCGTCGAGGGCGCGGAGCCGGGCGACATGCTGGTGGTCACCGTGGAGAAGATCGAGACCAACCGCGCGATGGCCTACTCGGGCAGCCTGCTCGCGCCTTACGCCGTCGATCCCGGCGCGATTGCCACGCGCGTCGAACGTGAACCGAGGCGCCTCACCTGGACGATCGACAAGGCGCGGAACGTCGCCCGGCTCGATCAAGCTGAAGTACAGCCGGGCGGCATCGAGCTGCCGCTGCGGCCGATGCTCGGGTGCATCGGCGTCGCACCGGCGCGCAAGGAAGCGATCTCCACAGCCACGCCGGGGGCGTTCGGCGGCAACATGGACTACGCGTGGATGAACGCCGGCGTGAAGCTCATGCTGCCGGTGAACGAGCCGGGCGCGCTGCTGTTTCTGGGCGATGGGCACGCGCGGCAGGGCGAGGGCGAGGTCGCCGGCACCGGCCTCGAGACGTCGATGGATGTCGAGTTCACCGTCGATCTGGTGAAGCGCAAAACCATCGGCTGGCCGCGACTCGAAACGACGACGCACATCATGGTGCTTGGCAGCGCGAGGCCGCTGCTCGAGGCGTTCCAGCATGCGACGACCGAGCTGCAGAAATGGCTGATGAGCGACGATGGCTTCACCGAGCGGGGGGCGCAGGCGTTCATGGGCCAGGCGACGGAGTACGAAATTGCCAACGTCGTCGATCCGAACTTCACGGTCGTCGCGAAGGTGCGGAAGGAACTGCTGCCGCGACGCTGAATCCCCCGTCCTCCTGGATCAGGACGAAGTCTCGACGGCAGGATCGTAGGAGGCGCGCCACGTTTTGGCCGTTTCCATGGCGACGATCGGGCTGCCGAAATACTCGGCGCGGAGGATCGAGCCTCCGCGCAGCACGCGCAGCTGCCAGTTCTCGGCGCGCGGATCTTTCACCAGGAGACACGTCGTCCCGTTCGGGAGCTGCCACAGGCGCGCAAGTGGAACCTCACCCATACGGTCTGAATTTGTGACGGAACGGGCGGAGCGTAGCACAGACGCCGGGGCAATCGGCGCGGCGTTGCGCAGCTTCTACGTGCGTTGCGCAGTATTTACGACCGGCAGATGAGCCGCTTCCCAGCCGGCGATGCCGCCGGCAATCTCGGTGACGTCGGCGAAGCCGCGTTGCTGAAGCAGGCTCGCGGCAATCGATGAGCGGTAGCCGCCGGCGCAGTAGACGATCACCGGTCGGTCCGCCGGTAGTTCGCCGGCGCGCTCGGCCAAATGGTTGAGCGGGATGTTGACGCTGCCCGCGACGTGCTTCTGCTCGCGTTCGGCCGGCGCGCGCACGTCCACGACCACCGGCTTGCCGCTGGCGAGCCGTTCGGCGGCAAGCGGCGCCGCGAGGCGCTCGGTCGTTGCGGTCAATTCGGGCCGCGATTCGAGCCCCCGCAAGCCGTCCTGCAGATAGCCGACGATGTGATCGAAGCCGATGCGCCCGAGACGGGTCGCGGCTTCGTGCTCGCGACCGGGGTCGGCGATGATCACGATCGGCCGATCGCGGCTGAGCATCGTGCCGGCCCACGTGGCGTACTGCCCCCCGAGGCCGATGTTCAGGCTGCCGCGAAGGTGCGCCGCGGCAAATTCCGCCGGCTCGCGGGTGTCGAGGATCTGCCCGCCGGTGCGCTGCAGCGCCAGCACCAGCTCGATCGTCATCGGGTTCAGCTCGCGCGCCAGTGCCTCGTCGAGCGTCGGCCGCTCTTTGCTGTTCAACACCGCATCGTAGGTGAAGTAGGGCGGCGCATCCGGCTGGTCGGCCGTGACGAGGTCGATGAACTCGCCCTTGGTCATCGGCTGCAGCGCGTAGTTCGACTTCCGCTGCTCGCCGATGGTCGAAACGGTTTCGCGGCTCAGCGCCTTGCCGCACAGCGAGCCGGCGCCATGCGCGGGATAGACGAGGCTGGCGTCGGGCAGGGCGAGCAGCTTGTCCCGCAGCGAGTCGTAGAGCATGGCACCGAGATCGGTGGCCTTCCATCCAAGCGCCGCACGCAAGTCCGGCCGGCCGACGTCGCCGACGAACAGCGTGTCGCCGGTGAGTACGGCGTGCGGCACGGTCTCGCTGCGATCGAGATCGAAGACGGCGAGCGAGATCGATTCCGGTGTGTGGCCGGGTGTTTCGATCGCCTGCAGCCGGACGCGTCCGAGCTCGATGCGATCGCCGTCGGAAAGCGGGGTGAACTTGTATTCCGCCTTCGCGGCGGCGCCGAGATAGATCGTCGCGCCGGCGCGATCACGCAGCTCGAGGTGCCCGGCGACGAAATCGGCGTGCAGGTGCGTGAGCACGACGTGCCGGATGCGCAGCGCGTGTTTGTCTGCGAATGTCAGGTACTGGTCGACGTCGCGCTGAGGGTCGACGACCACTGCGTCCCCGGAGCGTTCGTCGCCGACGAGGTACGACGCGTGCGCGAGGCAGTTGAGATAAAACTGGTGCAGGATCATGCGTTGATCATGCGCTAAGATGCGCGGTCTATGGCCAAATATACCCGCGGAGAATTTCTCGGCTTCGGCGCGGCGCTCGCCGGCGCGTTCACGGTTGGCCGCCTGCCCGGCGGCCGCCGCATCGTGCAGCCCGTCGCCGCCCAGCCCGCGCCCGCCGCCGCCGCCGAACCGGACTTCATTGTCGTCAACGCGCGCGTCCTGACGAGCGACCCGGCGCAGCCGCGCGCCGAGGCGTTTGCCGTCAAGCAGGGGCGCTTCACCGCCGTGGGGTCCACCAGCGATGTCCGCAACCTGGCGACGAGCCGCACGCAGGTGATCGATGCGCAGCGGATGACGATCACGCCCGGCTTCATCGACTGCCACAGCCATCCGAGCGGCGTGCAGGAACTCTACGGTGTCAACACCAACCTGCGCACGGTGCGCGAAATTCAGTCGGCGATCAAAGCCAAGGCCGAAGCGACGGCGCCGGAAGTGTGGGTGACCGGCTTCATGTTCGACGATACCAAGCTGGATCGGCCGCTCACACGCAAGGATCTCGACGAGGCCACGACCGAGCACCCGGTGTCGGTGGCTCACCGCGGCGGCCATACCAACTTCTACAACAGCAAGGCGTTCGAGCTGGCGGGCATCACCAGGGACACGCCCGATCCGCCCGACGGCCGCTTCTTCCGCGAGAACGGCGAGCTGAACGGCCGCGTCGCCGAGAACGCGCGCGCGGTGTTCAACCGCGTCGGCAAGCGCGAGGTCTTCACCCCGGATCAGCAGCGCGAACGCGGGCGCAAGGGCATGGCGCACATGTCCAAGCTGTTCAACCAGGCGGGCCTCACCAGCGTGCACAACGCCGGCACGTCGCAGGATCAAATCCTCGCCTACGAAGACTGCCGCAAGAACGGCGAGCTGACGCATCGCGCCTACATGATGATCCGCTCACCGCAGGCGTTCAGCGGCCTCAAGGCGGCGAACATCTACACCGGCTTCGGCGACGAGTGGATTCGCGTCGGCGGCGCGAAGTTCGTCGCCGACGGTTCCGCGTCGGAGCGGACGATGCGGATGAGCACGCCCTATGTCGGCACCGACGATCACGGCATCCTGACGATGACGCAGGAGCAGCTCTACGAAGCGGTGGACGACGCGCACAGCCACAACTTCCAGGTCGGCATCCACGCCAACGGCGACGTCACCATCGACATGGTGCTGAAGGCCTACGAGCGCGCGCTGCAGAAGTGGCCCGATCCGAATCGCCGCCACCGGATCGAGCACTGTACGCTCGTCAACCCGGATCTGATCCGCCGCATCAAGGCGAACGGCGTGATCCCGACGCCGTTCTGGACCTACGTCTACTACCACGGCGAGAAGTGGACGCAGTACGGCGACGAGAAAGTGCAGTGGATGTTCGCGCACAAGTCGTTCCTCGACGCCGGCATCCGCGTGCCGGGCGCGTCGGACTACACACCGGGACCGTTCGAGCCGCTGATGGCGATCCAGAGCATGGTGACGCGCAAGGACTACAAGGGGCGCGTCTGGGGCGCAAACCAGAAAGTGACGGTCGATCAGGCGCTCGCCATTGCCACGATCAACGGCGCCTACCCGTCGTCGGAGGAAACGATCAAGGGATCGATCACCGCCGGCAAGCTCGCCGACTTCGTGGTGCTCGAGAAGGATCCGCACGACGTCGACCCCGACGAGATCATGAACATCAAGGTCAACCGGACCGTGGTCGGCGGCAAGACCGTTTACGGGGGATAGCGATGATGACGCGTCGCAACGTCTTCTCGGCGATCCTTATCGCCTGCGCGTCGGCGGGCGGGCTGCTGCTCCGCGCGCAGACGACAACCTATGACGTGCTGATCCGCGGCGGACACGTCATCGACGGCACCGGCAACCCCTGGTTCGCGGGCGACGTCGCGATCAAGAACGGCCGCATCGCCGCGGTCGGCCGCGTGCCGAATGCGAGCGCCACCCGCATCGTCGACGCGTCGAACAGAATCGTCGCGCCGGGCTTCATCGATCTGCATACACACTCAGACACCTCGCTACTCGCCGACGGCACCGCGCAAAGCAAGGTGCGCCAGGGCGTGACGCTCGACGTGCTCGGCGAGAGCACCTCGGTGGCGCCGCGCGACGGGTTGAAGGACGAGGGCGGCGACGGCGTGCGCCAGGAGTGGACGACGTTCACCGGGTATTTCCAGCGGCTCGAACGGCAGGGGATCTCGATGAACGTGATCTCGCACGTCGCAGCCGAGCAGGCACGGCGCGTCGTCCTCGGCTACGACCCGCGGCCGGCGACACCGCCGGAGCTCGATCGCATGAAGAAGCTGGTGGCGCGGTCGATGGAAGAAGGGGCGTGGGGACTCGTGACGCGCTACGAGAGCGGCGGCCCCGAGCATCCTGAGGAGATCATCGAGCTCGCCAAGGTCGTCGCTTCTTACGGCGGCAATTACACGTCACACATCGGCAGCGAAGGGTTCGAGCAGGAGAAGGAGATTCGCTTCGCGATCCGCGTCGCCGAGGAAGCGAAGCTGCCGGTGCACCTGTTCCACTTGAAGATTCGCGCGCGCGAGAACTGGGGCACGGTTGGCCGCTACGTGAAGATGATCGAGGACGCCCGCGCGCGCGGGCTCGACATCACCGCCAATCAATATCCCTACACGGCGATGAATCACGGCTGGAGCGCGTTCTTCCCGGTGTGGGCGCGCGAAGGCGGACCGGCGAAGTTCGCCGAGCGGCTGAAGGATCCGGCGGTGCGGGCGCGCATCAAGAGCGACAAGGACTTCATCACCTGGGCGAAAGAGCACGGCTGGTGGGAAGGGATCGTGATGGGACGCGCGGGCAGCGAGCAGAACCGCAAGTACGAGGGGATGCGGCTGTCGGAGATCGCGAAGCAGCGCGGCGATGCGGATCCGGCGGACACCTGCCTGACACTGATGGCGGAGGACGGCGGCCGCATCTCGGGGATGTTCCACACCATGTCGGAAGACGACGTGCGGCTGGTGATGCGGCAGCCGTGGGTGTCGATTGCCAGCGACGGTTCGGCGATCAACCTCGCCGCGCCGGGCGTGCCGCACCCGCGCAACTACAGCACCAACGCGCGCGTCCTCGGCTATTACGTCCGCGAACAGCGCGTGCTGACGCTCGAGGAGGCGGTGCGAAAGATGACGACGCTGCCGGCGCAGATCCTCGGGTTGAGGGATCGCGGCCAGCTGCGCGAGGGATTCGCCGCCGACGTCGTCGTGTTCGATCCGGCGCGCGTCGGCGAGACCAACTCGTTCGAGAAGCCGAAGTCGTATGCGCAGGGCGTCGACTTCGTCCTGGTCAACGGCGTTCTCGTGATCGACAAAGGCGAGCACACCGGCGCGAAGCCGGGACGTCCAATCATGAGCGCGGGCGCGCGGCCGCGCACGTAGTGCGCGGCTTCAGCCGGGCCGGCAACGGTCCGCCTGAAGCCGGACACTACATCTGTTAGCATTCCCGGCATGCGTCATTCATCGCTCGTTGCGGCTGCTGCCGCTCTGTCGATTGCCGTGTGGTCGTGCGCGCGCCCGTCCGGACAGGCGGGGGCAGGCAACGCCGCGCGCTACGACCTCTTGATCACCAACGGACGCATTGTCGACGGCACCGGAGCGCCCTGGTTCCGCGGCGACGTGGCGATCAGCGGCGATCGGATTGCCGCCATTGGCCGGCTGACCGGCGCGGCGGCCGGCGCGACGATCGATGCGTCGAATCTCGTCGTCGCGCCCGGGTTCATCGATCTGCTCGGCCAGTCGGAGTTCAACGTGCTCGTCGACGGCCGCGCGGCGAGCAAGATCCTGCAGGGGATCACCACCGAGGTCACCGGCGAGGGCTCGTCGATCGCGCCGGTCAATGACCGGATGATCCAGGAGGCGTCGGCCAACGCGAAGTACTTCGGCGTCGCCCAGGACTGGCGGACGCTCGACGACTACTTCAAGCGGATCGAGGAACGATCGCGGACGGCGATCAACGTCGCGACCTTCGTCGGCGCCGGCGGCATCCGCAACTACGTCATCGGCAAAGACGATCGGCCGGCAAGCGCGGCGGAGCTCGCGGAGATGAAGCGGCTGGTGGCGCAGGCGATGGAGCAGGGCGCGCTCGGCCTCAGCACCTCGCTGCAGTACGTGCCGGATCGTTTCGCGTCCACCGACGAGATCGTCGAGCTGGCCAAAGTGGCGGCGCAGTACGGCGGCGCCTACTTCACGCACCAGCGGTCCGAGGGCATCCGCATCTTCGAGTCGCTCGACGAGGTGATCGCGATCTCGGAGCGCGCGGGTATCTCGGCCGAGATCTGGCACCTGAAGACGGCGTACAAGGCGAATTTCGGCAAGATGCCGGAAGTGCTGCGCCGGCTCGAGGCGGCGCGGGCGCGCGGCGTCGACGTCGCCGCCAATCAGTACCCCTATACGCGGGCGTCGAACGGGCTCGACTCGTGCCTGCCGCTGTGGGTGCGCGAGGGCGGCTTCGAGAAGACGGCGGCGCGGCTGAAGGACCCGGCGACGCGCGAACGGGTCAAGCGCGACATGAACGACGCGAACGCAACCACCTGGGAGAACCAGTGGTACGGCTCCGGCGGCGGCGACGGCGTGATGGTATCGACCGTGCTCGATCCATCGCTGCGCAAGTACGAAGGGATGACGCTGACCGAGATCGGCAAGGCGATGGGGAAGGACCCGCGCGACGCGGTGATCGAGCTGGTGCTGGCGGACAAGGGCGAGACGTCGGTGGTCACCGCGATCATGGATGAAGAGGATGTGCGGGCGGCGCTGAGGCACCCGCTGGTGGGCGTCGGCACCGATTCGGGCGCGAAGGCGGAGGACGGCAAGCTGTCGGAATCGAAGTCGCATCCGCGCGCGTGGGGATCGTTTCCGCGCATCCTCGGCCGCTACGTGCGCGACGAGAAGCTGCTGACGCTGGAGGAGGCGATCCGCAAGATGACGTCGAAAGCGGCGGGGCGCGTCCACCTCGACGATCGCGGCATCCTGCGTCCGGGGCTTGCAGCCGACATCACCATCTTCGACCCTGCCACGATCCGCGACGTGGCGACGTTCGACGACCCTACGCACTACTCGGTCGGCGTCACGCACGTGATCGTCAACGGGCGGCGGGTCGTCGCGGACGGAAGGATCACGGAAGAGCGGCCCGGGAAGGCCTTGCGTGGGCCTGGGAAGCGTCAATCCCGATCGCAGTCGCAGTCGCAGTAGCCAGTCGCCGTGCCAGTAGATCAGTAGTCAGTAGCCAGTAGTCAGTAGCCAGTAGTCAGTCTCGAGGTCGTCGCGTCGGTCGTCTGCGCTCATGGAAATACTTGCGTCCGGATTGTCCTATTTCGATCTGAACTTCCTCGGCGTGCCGCGGATCATTGCGACCGTCGTCCTGCACGGCCCCGGCGGGGCTGCGCTCATCGACCCGGGCCCCTCGTCCACGCTGCCGATGCTGCGGGCCGGGTTGAGCAAGGCGGGAATCGGCATCGGCGATCTGCGCGCGGTGCTGCTCACCCATATCCACCTCGATCACGCCGGCGCCACGGGCACGCTGCTGCTGGAGAACCCGGCAATCAAGGTGTACGTGCACGACAAGGGCGCGCCGCACATGGTCGACCCGTCGAGGCTGATTGCCAGCGCGACGCGGCTGTGGGGCGACGAGATGGATCGGCTGTGGGGCGAGTTTCGCGCGGTGCCGCAGTCGGCGCTGGTGGTGCTCGAGGGCGGCGAGCAATTCAGCGCCGGCGGCCGCGACCTCGAGGTTGCCTACACGCCGGGGCACGCGTCACATCACGTCAGCTACTTCAATCGCGACACCGGCATTGCGTTTGTCGGCGACACCGCCGGGATCCGCATCATGGCCGGCGGTTTCATCATGCCGCCGACGCCGCCGCCGGACGTCGATCTCGAGCTGTGGCGCGGCAGCCTGCAGCGCATCGCGCAGTGGCGGCCGGAAACGGTGTTCGTCACGCATTTCGGCCCGCACGCGGCAGCCGGCTCCCACCTCAGCGAGGTCGCGGCCAACCTGGAGCTGACCGCGAGCCTGGTGCAGGCGTCGCTGGCGCGGCCGGGCGGCGACGACGATCGCGAGCAGTGGTTCACCGAGGAGCTGCGGCGCGAGCTGCGGCGGCGGATGAGCGAGGCGGATGCGCAGGCTTACGAGGTGGCAGGGCGGTTCGATTTGAACTGGCGCGGGCTGGCGAGGTACTGGCGGAAACGAGAGGGTGTCAATTAGGAATTAACGGAATCAGGGAATCAGGAATTCGTGACAGGGGCCAGCAGCCGGGATGCTGCGAACCGTCTCGCGAATTCCTGATTCCTGATTCGTCGTCAATCCTGATTACGCCGTGGCGCGCGCGGCTTCGACGTCCGTGGCGGCCGCCATGCGCCGCGGATCGACCATCAGCCTGAGCGCGAGGCCCTGCGGCTGCGAGCCGCGCGGCGGCGACACGCGGTAGACCGCGCCGAGGACGCGTCCGTTCTGCAGCGAGCCGGGGAGCGCGTCGCACTCGCGGGCGTCGCGTTCGAGCTGGAACTGCACCAGCCGGAACAGCGGGATCGACACCGGCGACTGGCACTCGACGTAGACGCCGTAGTCGCTGACGTTGCGCGTCAGAACCGTCGCGAAGCGGGTCGCGCCGCGCTGGTCCTTCCAGGTCAGGCGGGCGGGCAGCGTGACCGCGTGCCGCTCGTTGTTGCGCATGTTGGCGTCCTGGCGCCGGGCTGGGGAACGGTCGATCGGGCTCTGTTTCAAGGCGACCCTCACAGCGGGACAGAGTTATGGCCCTGTGCGTATCAAGCTCCGCGCCCGGTGAATTTGTGTGCAATGTAGTCGTCGGGGCTTAGACCTAACACGTGTGAAATCAGCGTGTTAATTAAATTCAGATCAGTCAAACTTTCCGTGCAACGCGTATACTGAGTATCCATCGACGCATGCAACTGGATACGCAGTATTCGCAATCGCCGCTCGATTAAACCCCAACCGTAACCGTCTCGACCTCGTGCGTGTCCGAAGCCGTCCGACACGCCCCGCGGTGGGACAGGCCCGACCTCACGTGGACCGACGGGCACAGCTGGGGTCAGACGGGTGTCAGACAGGGGTCAGACGGGTGTCAGACCCCGGTGACATTTTGGGCGCCGAAGGAAAACGCCATGTTTTCGAGCGGGCGAGACGTCGGCCAGCGGGGTCTGACGGGGTGTCAGACAGGTGTCAGACAGGTGTCAGACAGGTGTCGGACCCCCGTGACATTTCGGCGTGACATTTGGCGGTCGCGCTGCGTGGAGGGCGAGCGGTGCGGGTGGTCGGTCAGTGCGCGTCGACTTCGGCGGGGGCGTCGAGACCGAGGCGGCGGATTTTCAGGTACAGGCCGCGGCGGGTCAGCCCCAGTGAGCGCGCGGTCTCGGAGATGTTGCCGCCGGCGCGATCGAGGGCGGCCTGGATGAGATCGCGCTCCATGTGCTCGATCGCCAGCGCCAGGTTCGGTGTCGTGCGCGAAATCCGGATCGAGCCGGACCCGGGCGCCAGCTTCGTCGCCACCACCTCCGGCGACAGATGCGTCGGCTCGATGCTCCCGCCCGGCGCGCTCAGCGCCACCGCGCGCTGAATCTCGTTCTTCAACTGCCGCACGTTCCCCGGCCACCAGTACTGCGAGAACACGTCGAGCGTCTCCGAGCTCAGGTGGATGTCGGGTTTGCCGAGCCGCTCGATCGCCTCGCGGAGGAAATAGGTGCTGAGATGCGGGATCTCCTCGCGGCGTTCGCGCAGCGGCGGCACGTGGATGCGGATCACGCTCAGCCGGTAGTAGAGATCCTCGCGAAACTTGCCCTCGGCGACGCGCTGCTCGAGATCCGCGTTGGTCGCGGCGAGGACGCGGACGTCGACGCGCTGCGGCTTGGTTTCGCCGATCGGCATGATCTCGTGCTGCTCGAGGAACCGCAGCAGCTTGGGCTGGACGTCGAGCGGCAGGTCGCCGATCTCGTCGAGGAACAGCGTGCCGCCGTTCGCCGTGCGCACCAGCCCCGGCTGATCCGACACCGCGCCGGTGAACGCGCCGCGGCGGTGCCCGAACAGCTGGCTGTCAGCGAGATCGCGGCCGGTCGTCGTGCAGTTGTAGGGCAGGAACGTCGCCGCGCTGCGGTGCGAGCCGACGTGGATCGCGCGCGCGATCAGCTCCTTGCCGGTGCCGCTCTCGCCGGTAATCAGCACCGTCAGATCGTTGCCCTGCAGCCGCTGAATCTGCTCGACGACGCGGTCCATCGCGGCACTGGCGGAAAGGAAGCCGGGCAGCAGCGGCTCGAGCGACTTGTCCGGCGACATGCCGGTCACCGGCACCGGGCGATCGCGCGCCGCGCAGAGCATGAATCCCTGCCGCGCCACCGCGCCAATCATCTTCAGCCGGCGCATCGTCGGATGCCCGATCGGCCGCGGCGACGCGACGAGGCCCATGCGCGGACCTTCCGCATCGCGTCCCAGCGGCTCGACCACCAGCGCGCCGCGCCCGTAGACGTTGCCGTTGACCGCCGACCGCGCGATGGCGCGCGCCGCTTCGGGCTCGCAGCCTGCCGTCGCCACTACTTTCACGTCGCCGCCGGCCAGTTCGACGTAGACGACCGCGCAATCGCCGCCCGCCGCCTCGAGCAGCGCTGACGCCGTTTCGCGCCCGAGCAACTCCGGCAGCGCGGCCGCGTCGACGATGCGGCGCACGATGGCATCGTCGGCGTCGGCGGGCGAAATCACGTATTGGCCGCTGCCGATGGTGGTGAGCAGCGACTGCGCCGTGCGCGTGTCGTCGAGATCGCGCTCCGCGCCGAGCTGCTGGAAAACCGCAAACGCCTTGCTCAGATGCCGCTCCGCCACCGAGCGGGCGCCGGTCTCGGCGACGAGACGGCCGAGCGCGAGGTGGCTGAGGCCGGTTTGATAGCGCTCGCCAAGCAGATCCAGCAGCGCCGCGCTCTGCGAGAAATCGTGATACGCGTCGGCGGGCGCCTGATTCTTCTCGTGGAGGAGGCCGCGCAGCCGCAGATATTCACCCCACGCGGCCGGGGCGCCGCGGGGATCGAGCGAGTCGGCGGCGGATGCGAGGCGCGCCTCGGCTTCCGGCAGCCGGCCCGCGAGCGTGAGCGCTTCGGCCGCGATCAGCGTTGCCTGCAGCGACTCGAACGGCGGCGCGCCGGATTGCAGGATCTCCTCCGCGCGGTTCGCCGCGTCGTCGAGTTGCCCGCGCCGCAGCGCCAGGCGCGCGCCCAGCACCTTCACCGACCACTCGTACCAATGGCTGGTCTGCCGGCCGTAGGCGCCATACGCCTCGCTCGCGCGCCCGAGAAAATCGCTCGCCGTGTCGTAGTGCCCGCGGATGAGATGGATCTGCGCCAGCGTGTCGAACACCGCGCCGGTGGTTTCGTGGAACTGAATCGGGCTGCGCACTTCGAGCGCGCGATGCAGCGCATTCTCCGCACGAACGAGATCGCCGATCCGGACGCAGATCTGCCCGAGCGTCGCCAGTGCCACCGCCAGGCCGTGGCCCGAGCCGTGCGATTCGTGCAGCGAGACGCTGCGCTCTGCCAGCGCGAGCGCCTGCTCGTGGCGGTGCTGCATCATCATCACGTTCGCCTGGTTGCCACACACCGTGGCGAGCACGTCGTCGGCATGCACCAGCGACGCGAGGCGCTCGGCCTGACGCAGCGCGCCCATCGCTTCGTCGTAGCGGCTGAGTTGGGCGAGCGAGATGCCCGAGAGGGAATGGACCAGCGCGAGGTGCCGGCGGTCGCCGGCCGCGTGCAGCGCCGACGCGGCTTTCGAGATGTGCTCGCGGACGATGGCGACGTCAGCGACCTGGCGATAGCAGAGGCCGAGCTCGTAGTGGGCGAGGCCGATGCCGCGCGAATCGTGGGCGGTCTCGGCGTTCTTCAGGGCCCGGGCATGCATCGCGATCGCGCGCGAATGATCGCCGCGCGCCGATGCCAGCCGACCGTGCAGACGGTAGAGCGTGGCGACGCGGCGGGCGCCGACGGTGTCGCGGAACGTATCCGGGGGACGGCCGAGCGCGGTGGCGGCGGCGTCGAGATCGTCCTGCAGCAGCGCCGCCTCGGCCTGCATCGAGCGGACGGTCAGCTCCTCGTCGCGGTTGAGCGACGAACGGAGAGCGGGCGCGAGCATCTGCGCCGCTTCGGCCCCGCGGCCGCGTTCGAGTGCGGCGCCGGCGCGTACCAGAAGCGCCTGGAGGGAGGATGACGCCACCGGCCGGGTACCTAGCCCTCGCGCTCCGGTTCCGTCGGTCGGAACGGACGGCCTCTGGTCAGGAGGCGCGCTTCGAGACGCGCCGAGCAGTCGCAGTCGCTGCATGCCCACGGCTCGACGCCCGATTCGTCGCGGCACCGGCTGCGCGCGTGCGCGTCCTGGACTTTATCCAGCGTGAAATAGGCTTCCCAGTATTCGCGCTCTTCGGCGAGCGGCGTCGCGCAGTAGCACACCTCGACCCACTGCACCCGGCCGTCGTCGAGCTGACGCGCGTCGGCCATGTTGCGGAAGTACTCATCGCCGGCGACGGATCCGCGCCCGAGGGTGCCGTCCTCGATCGCGCGCGCCAGCGGCTCACGCCGTCCGGGCTTGACTCGGGCGGTGACGAGATACCGCATTCGCTAATTCTACTCCTTCGACCTCAGCGCAAAACGGCCGCCGCGTCGCTCAGGACGGGCGCGCAGCGAACAGGCGGACGAGGGCAGCGAGCGCATCGTGCAGATCCGCATCCTGCGACAGCAGCCGGAGCTCAGCGGCGACCGCTTCACCTTCGGTTTCCACCGGCATGGAGACGACGAGCGGCGAGCCGGCGCGAGCGCGTTCAATCGTCGCACCGGCGTTCGAGAGCGTCATGGTTGCACGCTCGGTTTCGTGCTCGATCGTCACGACGAGCGCAGCGTCGCCGGTTTCTGCGGCTTCGACCTGCGGCGGTGCGGCCGGGCGTTTCGTCGCGGCCATCAAGGCGCCGGCCAGCAGCCACGCCAGCGACGCTTCGTCGCGGTGATGAACGATGCGCACTCGCGCGCCTACCGCCGCGACTGGTTTTCCCGTTTCGCTCGCCGTCTCTTCGAGCGCACGCCGCAGCGGACCGAGGCGCCGCCAGTTCACATCCGCCAGATCGACCCGACGCTCCTCGACGAACGGCGCGAGCACGCGCAGGGCAGCCCCGACGTCGCGCCAGTCGCGGCTGTCGTACACCAGCTGCCGTCCCATCGTCACCAGCGATTCGAGCAGTGGAACGGCCGCCAGGTCCTCGGTCCACCAGACGCTGGTCGGCAAGTCACCGCGCGCCAGCCGCCGCACGATCGATGGCAATGAAGCCTCGGTACAAGCCGCACGAACCACTATCTGCTCGACGCCGTACCTGGCGCTCTCCGGGCCGAAGGTGGCGATGCCGACGCCGGACGCGAACGGCGCATCCGGCTCTTCGCGCCCAGACTCGTGCTCGAGGACGATCAGCCGCGACGGGTGGCGCGCGACCACGTCGTCGAGCGGCAAGTCGCTCATCACTGCTTCGACGTGTGCATCCGTCGCCGCCACACGGTCGCGGAAGACGACGAGGTTCGACATCACCGCCCTCGCGATCGGCACGTCGCGGCGGGCGAGCTCGCGCCACAGCGCGGCGAGATCGGTGTCGATCGTCTCGGCGCTCGACGTGCGGAACAGGCGTTCGGCTACAGCGGCCGCCATCGTCTTCCCGCCGCCTCGATGAGGCGATCGGCCTCGGCCGGGCCCCAGTCGCCGGCCGGATAAGTGGGCAGCGTCCCGTTCTGCTGCGACCAATGGTCGAGAATCGGCATCACCCAGCGCCACGCCGCCTCGACGGCGTCGCGTCGCATGAACAGCGTCGCGTCGCCGTGCATGACGTCGAGGAGCAGGCGCTCGTAGGCCTCGGGCGTGGTCGCGCCGAAGGTGCTGCCGTAGTGGAAGTCCATCTTCACGGGGTAGGGCCGCACATCGGGTCCGGGCAGCTTCGAGCTGATGCCGAAGGAAAACCCTTCGTCGGGTTGAATGCGGATCGAGAGGACGTTCGGATCGAGCCGCGCGTCCGGCCTCGCGTTGAAGAGAATCGGCGGCACTTCCTTGAGCTGCACCGAGATCTCGCTGGCGCGCTTGGGCAGCCGCTTGCCGGTGCGGAGAAAGAACGGCACGCCGGCCCACCGCCAGTTGTCGATGAAGATCTGCAGCGCGACGAAGGTCTCGACGCGCGAGTTCGGATCGACGCCCCGCTCCTGGCGATAGCCGGTGACCGGCTTGCCGGCGATGAAGCCGGCGCCGTAGCTGGCGCGGACGACGTTGGCGTCGACGTCGTCGCCGGCAATCGGGCGCAGCGACTGCAGCACTTCGAGCTTCTCGTCGCGGATGACGTCGGCGTCGAGCGCGTGCGGCGGCTCGAGCGTCACCATCGCCAGTAACTGCAGGAGGTGGTTCTGGATCATGTCGCGCAGCGCCCCCGCCTGCTCGTAGTAGCCGGCACGGGTGCCGACGCCTTCCTCTTCGGCGACGGTAATCTGCACGTGATCGACGTATTTCTGGTTGAACAGCGGCTCGAAGATGCTGTTGGCGAATCGCATCACCAGGATGTTCTGAACGGTTTCCTTCCCGAGGTAGTGGTCGATGCGATAGATCTGCCGCTCGTCGAACACCTCGGCGATCGCGTCGTTGATCGCCCGCGCGCTGTCGAGGTCGCGGCCGATCGGCTTCTCGACGATGATCCGGGCAAAGGGCGCGTCGGCGTCGGCGGCTGCCTCGCGGGCGACGAACCGCGAACGCGCCAGCTGCTGGACGGTCGGCGCGAACAGCGTCGGCGGCACCGCGAGGTAGTAGATCCGATCGCTCTTCATCCCTGCTTCGTGCTCGATGATGTCCAGCTTCGCGCCGAGCGGCGCGAGCCCGCTCTCTCCGTCAATCGAGGCGTTGACGAAGAAGAGCATCTTCGAGAAGGCGCCCCAGGCCTGCTCGTCGAGCGGCCGCCGCGAAAACTTGCCGATGCCCTCTTTCGCGAAGTCGCGGTAGGCGTCGTCGGTCATCTCCTTGCGGCCGACGCCGACGATCGCGAGGCGCGGCGGCAGCAGGCCGTCGACATGGAGGTTGTAGAGGGCAGGCAGAAGCTTGCGATGCGCCAGGTCCCCGTTGCCGCCGAAGATGACGATGGTCACGACTTCTTGACCGCGTGGCCGCCGAACTGGTGTCGCAGCGCGGCGAGCAGGCGGTCGGCGAAGGGGTCGTCCTGCCGCGAGCGGAAGCGCGTGTAGACCGCGGCGGCCAGCGCCGGCAGCGGGACGCTGTGCTCGATCCCTTCCTGCAGCGTCCAGCGTCCCTCGCCGGAGTCCTCGACGTCACCTTTCAAGCCTGACAAGTCGGGATTCTCGGCCAGCGCCCGCGCGGCCAGCTGCAGCAGCCACGATCGCACGACGCTGCCGTGATCCCACAGCGCCGCGACCGCGGCGAGATCGATCTCGTAGGAGCTCGCGTGCATCAGCTCGAAGCCTTCGGCATACGCCTGCATCAGCCCGTACTCGATGCCGTTGTGAATCATCTTCACGTAGTGGCCGGCGCCGTGATCGCCGACGCGCAGGTAGCCGTCTTGCGGCGCCAGCGTGAGGAATATCGGCTCCAGCCGCTTGCACACCGCCGCATCGCCGCCGACCATCAGGCAGTAGCCTTCGGTCAGCCCCCAGATGCCGCCGCTGGTGCCGGCGTCGACGTAGTCGATGCGCTTGGGCGCCAGCGCGTGCGCGCGGCGGACGTCGTCGTGAAACCGGGTGTTGCCGCCGTCGACGATCGCGTCGCCTGCCGACAGCAGGCTGGCGAGCGCGGTGACGGTCGATTCGGTCGGGTCGCCGGCGGGCACCATCACCCACACGGTTCGCGGCGCGGCCAGGGCCTGCACGAGCGCGTCGAGCGACGCGACGCCGCGCGCGCCGGCGGCCTCGGCGCGCGCGACCGCGTCCGGGCTGCGATCGAAGGCGACGATCTGGTGGCCGCCGCGAATGAGGCGGGTCACCATGTTGAGGCCCATCCGGCCCAAACCAACGAAGCCGAGTTCCATCACGATCCTCTCAGTACGATCCCCGGCGGCATGTCGCAGCGCCGGCCCGTCAGGCCTGCAACCAGCCGCCGGACAGCCGTGGAAGGGCTGCGCTACGACTGAAGCAACATCTCCGCGAGCGCGCGCAGTAATGCCGGGTCGGGCGCCGGGAGGTGCGCGTGCAACCCGCGGCGGCCGGCGGCATCGAGCGCGGCGAAATCACCGACCGCCTGCGCGAGCTCCAGCGTGCCGAACGAGAACGGCTCCCCCGGGATCGGGAGATCCTCGGCCGGCGTCGCGCTGACGAGCAGGAACACGCCGTTGTTCGCGCCGCCCTTGTGCAGCTGGCCGGTCGAGTGCAGGTAACGCGGCCCATACCCGAACATCGTCGCCGCCCGCGTGCGGTCTCGAACCGCGCGGCGCAGAGCCTGAAGCTCGCGCTGGAGCGCGGGATTGGGCCCGAGATACGCAAGCAGCGCGAAGTAGTCGCCGGGGCCGATCGACGTCAACAGCGCGTCGGCCGCGCCGCGCGCCTTCGACGCCTTCGTCATCGTCAACGCGATCTTGTTGGGCGCGGTGGCATCGGCCGGGGCAATTGGCAGCTTCGATGTCTTCTTGAACTCGCCGAGCAGCTGTTGCGTCGCGTCCTTCGCCTGCTGGACGTTCGGCTGGTCAAACGGATCGATGCCGAGAATCGCGCCGGCCACGGCGGTCGCGATTTCCCAGCGCACGAACTCGGCGCCGAGCGCCGATGTTTCCTCGACATCGATCTCGACCACCGGCGCGAATGTTTTCAGCGCCCTGGCCGCGGCATCGTCCCCCTCGCCGCCGGCGCCCTTGACTCGCACGCGCACGAACAGCCGGTCGGTGCCGTACGACGCCGGATCGGCTTGCGGCTCGCCGGCTATCGGGACGACTCCCTTGCCCATCTTGCCCGTGCTCTCCGCGATCAACTGCTCGACCCAGAGGCCGAACGCGTCGAACGATGGTGGGACGATCAGGGTGAGCTTGTCGCGGCCCGAGGTTGCCCCGGCGCCAATGGCGAGGCCGAGGCCGACGGCGGGATTGGTCGCCGCGCCGCCGCCCCGAGGCTCGGCCGCCGCGAGCATGGCGAGGCCCCAGCCGACGATTGCCTCGAGGTCCTGTCCCATCAGCGCTGCCGGCACCATGCCGAAAAACGACAGCGCCGAGTAGCGGCCGCCGATGTCGGCCGGGTTCAGGAAAACGTCCCGAAACCGTTCGCTGCGGGCACGGCGATCGAGCTCGGTGCCCGGATCGGTGATGGCGACGAAGTGATCGGCCCATCTCGCGACGCCGCTGTCGATGAGGCGCTGACGGAAATGTGCGGCGAGCGAGTTCGGCTCGATGGTGGTGCCCGACTTGCTTGCGAGGAGATACAGCGTCCGCTCAGGCGGCGTCGACACTGCGCGGACAGCTGCCGGATCGGTCGAGTCGAGCATATGCAAGCTCGGCCAGCCGTGCGCCACGCCCAGGATGGCGCGCAGCACCTCCGGCGCGAGGCTCGACCCGCCCATGCCGAGCAGCACGACGTCGCTGAATCGATCGCTTCTGACACGCTCGGCAAAAGTGCGCAGCCGATCGACCGACTCGGCCATCAGCATCGGCGACGCCATCCAGCCGAGGCGATCGGCAATCGTCTTCTGTACTGCGGCATCGCGACTCCATACCGACGGATCGCGGTTCCACAACCCGGCGGCGGCGCGCGCGGCCACCTCGTCCGAACTTTTCAAGGAATTTACGAGCGGACCAGCTGACACCTGCAGCGATCTGTCGAGGCGGGCACGACGCGCCGATACATCCAGCGCGGGCCACCGCGTGAGCAGGTCTTCGGTTTGTGGCATCTCGTTAGAATACAGGCGTCGGCCCCAGACTTCAGTCGAAAGTGCGTCAGTCCTCAGTCGAAAGTCGTCAGTCAATCGTCGTCACTCGTCAATCGAGAGTCGGATTCTATGGCCAGAGGGTTCGAGAGCAAGGACGTCGAGTACCAACAGGCGGAGGCGGAGCGCGGGGCGGCGGTGAAGGAAGAGAAGAGTCCCGCCGAGCGTGAGGTTGAAAGCCGGCGGCGCACCATCCAGCTGGCGCTCGCGCGGGCGCGCGCCGATCTCGAGGCGGCGCGGAGCGATGCGCATCGGCGCATGCTCGCCGCTGCCATCGCTACGCTCGAGCAGCAGCTCGCACAGGCTTAACCGACGCGGGTCCGGCTGAAGCCGGACACTACGTCGATGCGTTCGCAGGGCGGGTGTCGGCCCCGCCCTCGACGCGCCTCGTCGAACCACGCACGTCCTCCGCTCGTCTCCACGTAACATAAGAGAATGAGGATCTGGCTGGCGGCCGCGCTTGCCGCCTGCACGCTCGCCTGCGGCTCGCCGCGCGGCGACGAACGCGACGAACCACGAGCGACGAGCGCGCCGGCCGCGACGGCGGCCCCGGCGGCCGCCCCCGCTCCCGCGCGCGCACGTCCGCGCATCGTTGCGCTTGGCGACAGCCTCACCGCCGGTCTCGGCCTGCCGACCGGCAGCGCGTATCCGGCACTCCTCGAGCAGCGTCTCACAGACAGCGGCATGGACTTCGAGGTGGTGAACGCGGGCGTTTCCGGCGACACATCCGCGGGCGGGCTCGAGCGCCTCGACTGGGCGCTTCAAGGGGACGTGCGCGTGCTGATCGTCGCGCTCGGCGCCAACGACGGCCTGCGCGGCCTGCCGCTCGATCAGATGCGGCGCAACCTGTCGCAGATCATCGAGCGCGCGCAGGCGCGCGGCATCAAGGTCGTGCTCGCCGGCATGGAGGCGCCGCCCAACTACGGGCGCGACTACATCGCCGGGTTCCACAAGGTCTATCCCGAGCTCGCCGCGCAATACAAGGTGGCACTGGTGCCGTTTCTGCTCCAGAACGTTGCCGGCAAGGCCACGCTCAACCAGCGCGACGGCATTCACCCGACGCCGGAGGGCGCGCGAATCGTCGCCGACAACGTCTGGACCGTGCTGAAGCCGATTGCCGAGGCCCAGGCCGCGCACCAGGGGCGTCCTGGATCATGATCGAGCTGCGCGAGGTCTCCAAAACCGTCACGAGCGGCTCCGAACCGCTCACCATTCTTCACCCGCTGTCGATTCAAATCCCGCGCGGCCAGTTCGTCGCGATTGTCGGGCCGTCGGGCAGCGGCAAGTCGACGCTGCTCGGGTTGATCGCCGGGCTCGACGCGCCGACGTCCGGGTCGGTGCTGATCGAGACGGTCGACATCACGCGGCTCGACGAGGACTCGCTGGCGCGGCTGCGCGGCGAGAAGATCGGATTCGTCTTCCAGTTCTTTCATCTCATCCCCTCGCTGACCGCGTACGAGAACGTCGCCGTGCCGATGGAGATTGCCGGCATCGCCGACGTCGGTGCGCGGGCGAACGAGCTGCTCGAGGAAGTCGGATTGACCGGCAGGGCGCATCACTATCCGTCGCAGTTGTCGGGCGGCGAGCAGCAGCGCGTCGCGCTGGCGCGCGCCCTCGCCAACAACCCGCCGATCGTCCTCGCTGACGAACCGACCGGCAATCTCGACAGTGCGAACGGCCGCCACATCATGGAGCTGCTGCGCAACATCCACTCCCGCCGCGGCACCACGATCGTGCTGGTGACGCACGACGCCGAGCTCGCGGCGATGGCCGACGCTCGGCTGCTGATGCGCGACGGTCGCGTGGTTGAAAACACGCTGCCGCGCGCGTCGGCGCCCGCCACGACCCGCTCGAGGAGCGATCAGTCGGCAACGCCGGCGCGCGGCTCGAGTGAAGACCCGCTGGTGCTGACGAGCGACCCGCGATCATGAAGTTCGTCCTGACGATGGCGGCGCGCGAAACGCGCTCCTCGTGGCGGCGGCTGCTGTTCTTCTTCGTCTGCATCGCCGTCGGCGTGGCGGCCATCGTCTCGCTGCGCTCGGTGATTCAGAACGTGCGCGAAGTGCTTGGCGGCGAAGCCCGCTCGCTCATCGCTGCCGACGTCCTCGTCTCCACCAACCGAGAATGGCCCGATAACGTCCGGGCGACCGTCGATCGAGCCCTCGCCACCGCCGGCGCGACGGCGCAAACCGAAACGCTCGAAACGCCGACCATGGTGCGGCCCGCCGACGAAACGAAGCCGGTGGCGAAGATGGTGGAGCTGCGCGCGCTGCAGCCGGACTTCCCGCTGTACGGCACGGTGACGCTGACCGACGGCACACCGTACGCGCACACGCTGCTGCAGAACCACGGCGCGATTGTCCGCCCCGAACTGTTGACCGCTCTGGGCGTGAAGGTCGGCGACCAGATCTCGATCGGCCAGGCGGCGTTCACGATCCGCGGCACGCTGAAGAACGAGCCGGGGCGCCGCATCGGCGGCTTCAGCCTCGGTCCGCGCGTCCTCATCGACTACGCCGACCTGCCGTCGACCGGCCTGCTCGGCTTCGGCAGCCGCGCCGATCGGCGGCTGCACATCAAGGCGCCCGAGGAGCGGCTCGACGCGCTCACCGCCTCGCTGCGCCGCGATCTGCGCGACGAGTTCCTCAACATCCGCTCGTACCGATCGACCGAGGATCAGATCGGCCGCGACTTCGAGCGCGCCGAAGACTACCTGAGCCTGGTCGGCCTGATCATCGTCATCCTCGGCGGCATCGCGGTGTCGAGCGTCACCCGCGTGTTCATCCTGCAGAAGATGCGCAGCATCGCGGTGCTGAAATGCGTCGGCGCCCGCAGCCGGCAGATCATCGCGGTTTACGTGCTGCAGGTGCTGTCGCTCGGCCTCGCCGGCAGCCTGCTCGGCGTCGCGATTGCGCGCGGCGTGATTGCGGCGATCCCCTATTTCCTGACCACGTCGACGTCGCTCCTCGCCGAAGCGCATTACGGCGTCACGTCGAGCGCCGCGGGTCAGGGCATTGGTATCGGCGTCCTGGTGTCGCTGCTGTTTTCGATCGTGCCGCTGCTCGACGTCCGCTTCATCAAGCCGTCGCTGCTGCTTCGCGACGAGAACACGCGCCGCCGCCGCGACTGGCTCGGCTACGCGGTGATGGTGATCGTATCGGCGGCCCTGGTCGGCCTCACCGCGTGGCAGGCTTCGTCGCTCAAGATCGCGCTGGTGGTCTGTGCCGGCTTCACCGGCCTCGCCCTCGTGCTGATGCTGGCGGGGCGCGGGCTCATTGCTCTCGTGGCGCCGCTGGCCAACTCGCGCTCGTTCCCGCTGCGCCACGCCGTCCTTCATCTATCGCGCCCCGGCAACCAGACGCGCGTCATCCTGCTCGCCGTCGGGCTCGGCGCCTTCTTCATCGTCGGCGTCCGGTCGCTGCAGGCGAGCCTGCTCGGCGAGTTCTCGATCCAGACGGCGGCAGACTCGCCGGACATGTTCCTGCTCGACATCCAGCGCGGGCAGGCGGACGCCATGCGCGTGTTTCTGCGCGACCCGGCGCATTTCGCCGGCGACGCGCAGCTGATTCCGGTGCTGCGGGCGCGGGTGGTCGGGGTCGCCGGCCAGGAAACCAACCTCGAAGGGGCCGATGCGGTACGGCGCAGCGGCATGGCGATCGGGCGCGAGTTCACGCTCACCTACCGCGATCACCTCGAGGCGAACGAGCGGGTGATCGACGGCGCATTCTGGAAGGGTTCGTCGCCGGACCCCGAAGTGTCGGTGGAGCGGCAGATCGCCGAGCGGGCGCGGATTCACGTCGGCGACACGATTCGCTTCGACATCCTCGGCCGGATCGTCAGCCCGCGCGTCACCAGCATCCGCGACGTCGAGTGGCGCGAGTCGCGCAACGGCGGCTTCGTCTTCGTCTTCCGCCCCGGCGCGCTCGACCAGGCGCCGCAGACCTTCGTCGCGCCAGTCAAAGGACCGGCCGGCCTCGCCGAGCGGGCGCGTTTCCAGCACGACCTGGTCGAGAAGTTCCCGAACGTGTCGGTGATCGACTTCCGCGAGATTCTCGAGACGCTGCGCGACGTGATGTCGAAGGTGACGCTGGCGATCACCGTCGTCGGCGGCCTGGTGCTGTTCAGCGGCGGGCTGATCCTCATCGGCGCCGTGGCGATGACCAAGTTCCAGCGCGTCTACGAGGCGGCGGTATTCAAGACGCTGGGCGCGAACACGCGGACGATCGCGCGGATGCTGCTGTTCGAGTACGGCGTGCTCGGCTCGCTCGCCGGCCTGATTGGCTCGCTCGGCGCCGTCGTGCTCACCTGGGGCGTCAGCCGCTACGCGCTCGAGATCCCGTGGCGCGTCTTCGTCGGCGAGCACGTCGGCGGCGTCGTGCTGACGGCGGCGCTGGTGGCAATCATCGGCGTCTTCTCCAGCCTCGATGTGCTCAGGAACAAGCCGCTGGCGACGCTCCGAGCGGAATAACGACGCGCGGGCCCGCCTGTGACGCGTGACGACGGTTGACGCAGAACTCGCAGAACTCGCGGAGAGAGTGTTCATTCGACGCGCCTGAGGGAACGCAAAGCCCGCAAGGCCCGCAAAGCTGCGCTGACCGTGTCGCACGCCGCCGCGCCGCGGCGGCCTCGCGGAAGAAGAAACCGCGGGAACGCAAGCGGCATGGTCGCAGCCCGCTTGTGTTCCGGCGTTTTCTTCTCCCGCGATTTGTCGGCCAGCTTCGCTGGCCGACGTGCGACACGGTCAGCCCTCGACCCGGCTCGTACTGGCATCTTCAGCGCAGTCGCAGCTTGACCGCGGTTCTCGAAGCTTTGCGGCCTTGCGGCCTTTGCGTTCTACCGACTTGGTGCAGCGTGACAGCGTTCTGCCGGTTCCGCGTGCTTTGCGTTTGACGGCGTGAACTGTCAGCGCGGCTGTGCCGCCGGCGCCGCGATGCGCCGTGCCGAGGGCTGGTGGTATTATCCAGAGTTACGCAGGCCCGCAGGCGTGGGGCAGGGGCAGGAGTTTGTAACCCAATGGATCAGCAGATTTTCAAGGACGCTCTCCTGAAAAAGCGCACCGAGATCCTCGGGACCGGCGGCATCAAGCCGCTCCAGGCCACGATGGACAACAACACCCGCCAGGGCGACATGGCGGATCAAGCCAGCGGTAACAACGAAGTCCACATCGCGCTGAAGCTGAAGCAAACCGACGCGAAGATCCTGCAGGCGATCGAAGAGGCGCTCTGGCGGATCGAGAAAGGCACCTACGGCCAGTGCCGCGACTGCGGCGAACCGATCGCGCCGGCGCGGCTCAACGCGATCCCCTGGACCCGCGTCTGCATCACCTGCAAGGAAAAACAGGCTTCGTGAGCGATCTCGCCGCGCTGCTGCTGGAGTTCTACCGCGACAAACTGGCGATGTATCTGCGCCACGTGGCCGGTTCGCGGCAGGTGGTGCAGTACGACGCGAACAACACCTATCAATACATCGTCAACCGCGACGACGTGCAGCTGACCTGGATCGCGAAGGCAATCGAGGAGCTCGGCGGCACGGTGCCGGAGACGCCGGCGCCGCCGCCGGCAGACAACGGGCGGAAGGGGATCGACTCGATCTTCACCGACGATGCGGCGGAGTCGCAGGCGTTCGTCGACCGCTGGCGGCCGCGCATCGAGACGATGAGCAACGCCCGCCACGCCAAGATGCTGCGCGTGATCCTCGGCGCTTTCCAGCACATTGGGATCCTAAGCTTAGAATTCCACGTGGACAAGTTGTCGCG
>JADMIO010987908.1_pt1 | contig 55244 bp, 38 predicted proteins | sample 8958161 | NCBI WGS metagenome assembly JADMIO01 (sample SAMN16585339, study PRJNA669376) | soil metagenome | isolation source: Crop rotation soil | place: USA: Cullars Rotation, Alabama | collected 2011
CGCGACAACTTGTCCACGTGGAATTCTAAGCTTAGGATCCCAATGTGCTGGAAAGGAGGTCGCCCCCGGAAGCCCGGCGTCCACGCAAGGCCTGTCGGCGGCCGACGTGGTCGCTGGCGTGACGCGCGACGGTCGATCGGTGGACTTCAGCCGTTCCGAGCAGCCGCTCGAGCAGTTGGCGGCGTGGCGCAACCTGTACGAACTGGGCGTCAGCGGCCCGGTGCAGTGGGATGTGGTTGTCGGCCAGGCCCACCGAGTGGTGACGCTCGACCGCCCGGCCGTGTGGAACACCACGACTGGTGGCGAGTGGGCACGCCGGCATCTCGGCATGCTGATCCAGGTTGTCGTGTTCGCGGGATCGGCGGTGCTGCTTCTCCTGCTTCGCGGCAACGATCGCACCGCGGGCCTCGCCGTCGCGGCGCTCGCGTTGAGTGCGGTCGGCGGCGGCGGACCGCTCTTCGGCGTCGAGCAGGCGCTCGGGATCGCCGGCCGCATCCTGACCGTCTTCACCTGGATTGCCGCACCGCTTGCATTCCCGGTGATCGCGCTGGCGATTCTCTACTTCCCCGCCCGCTCTCCCGTCCTTGTTCGCTTTCCGGCGCTGCACCTGGTGCCGTTTGTTGCCGCGGCGCCAATGCTCGTGCTCAGCGTCGCGACGGCGCTCTATCTAACCGGGATGGACGGCGCACAAACGCTGGCGCTGTGGGATGCGACGCACCCGGCTGTCTACAGTGGTTCGTTTGCCGTTGCCCTCGCCATCAATCTCGTCTCGGTGGTCGAAGGGTTGCACCGTTACCGAACCAACCGCGACGCCAACGAGCGTCGGCGGATCCGGATGGCGGTCTACACCGCGGTGCCGGGTGTCTTTGCCTATGCGATCAAGGACGGCATCCCGATCGTCGGACGCCTGGCCGGTTTTTCTCCGCCCGTCTACGGGCTGCCCCTGACCATCGTCCTGCAACTGCTCGTCCTGCTGCCGGCCTTCGGCCTGGTCTACGCCGTGGGCGTGGCCCGGGTGCTCGGGCCGCGCATGGTGCTTCGCCGCAGCATTCAGTACGCGCTCGCCAGCCGCACGTTGACCATCGTCGCGATGCTGCCGGCCGCGGCGCTCGCCCTGACCGTCGCGAGGCATCGCGACATGAAAATCAGCGAGTTTGCCAACGGCCAGTCGGGGCTGTTCCTGGCGCTGCTTGGCGCGACGATCGTGACCTTCCGCTACCGCGAGCGTGCGCGCGTGTGGCTCGACCAGCGTTTCTTCCGGCAGGAGTACGACGCGCGCAAGATCCTGCTGTCGCTCGTCAGCCGGGTGCGGTTCGAGACCGATCCCGCCGATCTCGTCTCGCTCGTGGTCAACGAAATCGATCAGGCGCTGCATCCGCAATCGATTGCCATCCTCGTCAGCGGTGTCGACGAGGGGCGCTTGACGCCGGTCTCGGTGCTGAACGGCACCGCGGACTCGCTGCCGATCGACGGTGGCCTGGTGGCCATGCTTCGCTGGTCGGACGATCCCCTCGAAATATTTCTGGGCGATCCGCGTTCGCCGGCTCACCGCCTGCCTGCCGAAGAGCAGGAGTGGCTGGAATGCACGGGGGTCACGCTGCTCGTCCCGGTCGGCGGCCAGGACCGCGGCCTGATCGGCGTCATCGCGCTCGGCGAAAAACGTTCCGAGGAAGTCTACACGGACGAGGACCGTCAACTGCTCGGCAGCATCGCCTCGCAGATGGGGCTCGGCTTCGACGTCGCGCGCCTGCGCCGAACGGCGACGTCGCGGCCGGAGGGGACGGCCGAAACGCACCTGGCCGATCCCATCGTGCAGCCGATGATGGAGTGCCCGCGCTGCGGCCGCTGCGAGGACGCCGGCGTCGCGCTCTGCCCGGCTGACGCAACGCCGATGGCCGCGGTCCCCACCATCCCGCGCGTCGTCGACAACAAGTACCGCATCGAGCAACTGCTCGGGCGCGGCGGCATGGGCGCGGTCTACCGCGCGCGCGACATGCGCCTCGATCGGCTGGTCGCGCTCAAAGTCGTCCGCGCCGAGTTGCTCGGCGATCCAGAGGCGCGGCAGCGCTTCCGCCGCGAGGCGCAGATCGTCGCGCGGTTGCAGCATCCGGCGATCGTCTCGGTCTTCGACTACGGCACGTTTGCCGGCGGCGGCGCTTATCTGGTCATGGAACTGGTGCGGGGTGAGGATCTACGGCGAGTGCTTCAGCGGGAAGGTCGGCTCGATACCGCACGTGCGCTGCCCATCCTGTCGGCGGTGTGCGCGGCGATCGACGCGGCGCACCAGGAAGGAGTCCTGCACCGCGACCTCAAGCCCGAGAACATCCTGCTGCCCGGCGGCCAGATCGCCGCCAAGGTCCTCGATTTCGGCGTCGCCAAGTTGATGACCGAAGAACGGCGCGAGCAGACGACGGTCAGCGGCAGCCCGCAGACGCTGCTGACCACGCCGGGGATGATCGTCGGCACGCCGGCCTACATGGCGCCGGAACAATTTCACGGCACCGCACCCGATGTGCGAACCGACGTGTTCAGCCTTGGCGTGATTGCCTACGAAATGCTCGCCGGCGATCTGCCGTTCGGCCGCTCGCTGAGCGAAGTGGTGGTGGCGCAGTCGAAAGGCGCACGAATGCTACAGGACCCGGCGGTCCCGCCGGCCGTGGCGCGTGCGGTACGCGCGGCGCTGGAGCCGGATCCCGCACGGCGGCCATCAACGCCGCAGGCCTTCGCGGAGATGCTGCTGACGGTGTGAGAAAGGGCGGTGGACTACTTCAGCGACAGCCGCTTGTCGATCTCGGCAATGGCCAACTTGATCTGCTGTTTGCGGATCGGATGATCGGTGGTTTCCGCCTGCCGTTCGAGATTCGACTTGGCCAGCCGCAGCGATTCGAGCTCCCGGACCCGCTCGGGATCGATCTTTGGTGCCGCGCCGCTGCGACGGCGGCGTTCCGCTTCGCGTTCTTCGATCTGTTCCTGGATGCGGGCTTCCGCGTCTACCAGGCCTTCTCCTGAGTCACCCATATCTTTTCATTGTGCCAAATGCCGTCCGGGCCATCAACCTCTACGGAGCCGTTTTTCTGACGCGGCCGTTCCGTCGTTTCGACCGTCGGGCAGGCGGCGTGCCGGCCGGATCGGCCGCCAACACTAGAATGACAGGATGGGCCCGAGGAAAGGTGCCGTGCTGGAACTGTTCCACCCGGCCGTAGCGGAGTGGTTCCGCGCGTCGTTCGCCGAACCGACGCCGCCTCAGGCGCAAGGCTGGCCCGCCATCGCCGAAGGGGAGTCGACGCTGATCCTCGCGCCGACCGGCAGCGGCAAGACGTTGACCGCGTTTCTCTGGTGCCTCAACCGCCTGATGTTCGATCCTGCGCCGCCGCCGTCGGCGCGGTGCCGCGTCCTCTACATTTCCCCGCTCAAGGCGCTGGCCGTCGATATCGAGCGCAACCTGCGCGCGCCGCTGGCCGGCATCGCCCATCGGGCCTCGGCCCGCGGCGACGACTATCATCCGCCGGCCGTGGCGGTTCGCACCGGCGACACACCCGCCGTCGAACGCGCGCGCTTTCAGCGCAACCCGGCCGACATCCTGATCACCACGCCAGAGTCGCTCTACCTGCTCCTGACGTCGAACGCACGCGAGGCGTTGAGCTCAATCGATACGGTGATCATCGACGAGATCCACGCCCTGGTGCCGACCAAGCGTGGCGCCCATCTTGCGCTCTCGCTCGAGCGCCTCGAGGCACTGGTGCGGCGAGCGGGGGAAGCCTCGCACGAGCGCCGCGCTACTCACGATGCGGCGGCCCGGCGGCTGCAGCGCATTGGCCTTTCCGCCACGCAGCGCCCGCTCGACGAGGTCGCACGATTCCTGGGCGGCGCCTCGATTCCCGCCGCGAGCAAGAAGGACGCGCGACGCGCTGGTCCGGCCTCGAAGCGCACGGCCGACAGCAGGAAGGCGTCAAAGACGAAACGCGGCGATTCGGCGCTCGCCGCTGAGCCCGAGGAAGCGATCCACGACGAGTTCACGGCCGCGCGCCCGGCGCGCACGCCGTTCCGGCCGGTCACGATCGTCGACACGTCCGCGAAGAAAGCGCTCGAGTTGCGCATCGAAGTGCCGGTCGAGGACATGGCGAAGATCGGTCAGCCGATCGAAGAGATTCCGAGCGGACCCGCGTCGCAGAACCCCGCCCGTCATTCGATCTGGACGGCCATCCATCCGCGCCTGCTGGAACTGGTGCGGGCGCACCAGTCGACGCTGATCTTCGTCAACAGCCGGAGGATCGCCGAACGGCTTGCCGCCGCATTGAACGAACTGGCCGGCGAGACGCTGGTCCGCTCCCATCACGGCTCGCTCGCCCGTCCGCAGCGGATCGAAGTCGAGGATCGCCTGAAGGCCGGCCAGCTGCGCGGCCTCGTCGCGACCTCGTCGCTCGAGCTCGGCATCGACATGGGCGCCATCGATCTCGTCGTCCAGATCGAGGCGCCGCCGTCGGTGGCGAGCGGCATGCAGCGAATCGGCCGCGCCGGCCACACGATTGGCGCCGCCAGCCGCGGCATCATCGTCCCGAAGTTCCGCGGCGACCTGGTCGCGTGCGCCGCCGTCACTCGCGCCATGCACGAGGCGCACATCGAATCGAGCCGCTACCCCCGCAATCCGCTCGACGTGCTCGCACAGCAGATCGTCGCGATGGTCTCGATGGACGCCTGGAACGCCGACGCGCTCTACGACGCCATCCGCGGCGCTGCTCCCTTTGCCGAACTGAGCCGCTCGGTGTTCGAAGGGGTGCTCGACATGCTGTCGGGCCGATACCCCTCGGATGATTTCGCCGATCTGCGGCCGCGCGTCACGTGGGATCGCGTCCGCCACATGCTGACGGCGCGCGAAGGGGCCAAACGTGTAGCCGTGACCAACGGCGGAACGATCCCGGACCGCGGCCTCTACGGCGTGTTCCTGATTGGCGAACGCGGGCCGGCAGCGCGGGTTGGCGAGCTCGACGAGGAGATGGTCTTCGAGAGCCGGGTCGGCGAAACCTTCCTGCTCGGCGCCTCGAGCTGGCGAATCGAGGAGATCACCCACGATCGCGTCGTCGTGTCGCCGGCGCCGGGTGAGCCGGGCAAGATGCCGTTCTGGAAAGCAGATGCGGCGCAGCGGCCGCTCGAGCTGGGCCGCCGCATCGGCGAACTGGTCCGCACGCTGCGGCAGATGCCGCCGGCCGGCGCGATCCAGCGCCTCGTGCAGCATCACGACCTCGACGCCCAGGCCGCCGAGAACCTGATGCGGTATCTCGCCGATCAATCGGCGGCCGCCGCGGTCGTTCCTGACGATCGCACGATCCTGATCGAGCGCTGCCGCGACGAGCTGGGCGACTGGCGGATCTGCGTGCTGACGCCGTTTGGCGGCCGCATCCACGCGCCGTGGGCGATGGCGGTTGCCGAACGGGCCCGCACCGAAAAAGGACTCGACGTCGAGACGATGTGGACCGACGACGGGTTCGTGGTGCGGTTCCCGGAGACCGAGGCGCCGCCAGACACCGAGTTGATGCTGCCCGCGTCGGCGGAGGCCGAAGCGCTCGTCGTCCGTCAACTTGGCGCGACGGCGCTCTTTGCCGCAAAGTTCCGTGAAGCGGCCGCGCGCGCCTTGCTCCTGCCGCGTCGCCGGCCCGGCGGACGCACGCCGCTCTGGCAGCAGCGAAAGCGCGCCGCCGATCTGCTCGGCGTCGCCTCGAAATACGGATCGTTCCCGATGCTGCTCGAGGCCTACCGCGAGTGCCTGCGTGACGTCTTCGACATGCCGGCGCTCGTCGACACGCTGCGGCGCATCGAGTCGCGTGACATCCGCGCGGTGACGGTCGATTCGACGATGCCGTCGCCGTTCGCGTCGGCGCTGCTGTTCGGCTACGTCGCCAACTACATCTACGACGGCGATGCGCCGCTGGCGGAGCGCCGCGCGCAGGCGCTGGCCATCGATCAGGCGCAGCTGCGCGAACTGCTCGGCGAAGCGGAGCTGCGCGAGTTGCTCGACCCCGATGCGCTGGCCGACGCCGAGCGTCAGCTGCAGCAGCTCGAGCCGGACCATCAGGCCAAGACCGTTGACGGCGTCCACGACCTGCTGCTGCGGCTGGGCGATCTGACCACGTCGGAGATCGCGGCGCGAAGCCGCATCGAGGCCGAGGCTGCGGTGCAGGCATTGGTCCGATCGCGACGGGCGATTGTCGTCAACATCGGCGCCGATCCACGGGTGATCCCGGTCGAGTATGCGGGCCGGTATCGTGACGCGCTCGGCGTGCCGTTGCCGACCGGTCTTCCCGAGGCGCTTCTCGAGAGCTCACCGAATGCGGGCCGCGACCTGGCGCGCCGTTTCGCGCGCACGCACGGTCCGTTCACGACCGGCGATTTCGCGTCGCGCTACGCGCTCGGCCGGGCTCGCGCCGAAACGCTGTTGAACGACCTCGCGTCGGCCGGCAAGCTGCTCGAGGGAGAGTTCAGGCCGGGCGGCAGCGGCCGCGAGTGGTGCGATCCCGACGTGCTGCAGACGGTCCGCCGCCGATCGCTCGCCAAGCTGCGGCGGCAAGTGGAGCCGGTCGAACCGCAGGTGCTCGGCCGTCTCGTCACCAGCTGGCAGGGCGTCGTCCGCAAGCGCATCGGCCTCGATGCGCTGCTCGATACGATCGAGAACCTTCAAGGCGCGCCGCTGGCGGCGTCGATCCTCGAGACCGAGATCCTGCCGGCGCGGATCGACGGCTACAACCCTTCCGATCTCGACGCGCTGACGGCGGCGGGCGAAGTGGTGTGGACCGGCGTCGAACCGCTCGGCGATCGCGACGGACGCCTCGCGCTGTATCTCACCGATCACCTGCCCCGCCTGTGGCGGCCGCCGGCCGTCGTGCCGGCCGATGGTGACGGCAAGGAACCAGTCCGCCAGCGCGCGATCGTCAAGTATCTGCAGCAGGAAGGGGCATCGTTCTTTGCCGCCATTCATGACGCCGCCGGCGGCGGTTTCCCCGGGGAAACCGTCGATGCGCTGTGGGATCTCGTCTGGAGCGGCGTCATCACCAACGATACGTTCCACGCACTGCGTGCTTTCACCCGTCCCCCGGAGCGCCGATCGCGCCGGCCGGCCACCGGCCGCGCGTTTCGCAGCCGTCGCGCGACGCCGCCGTCTGGCGAAGGGCGCTGGTCGCTCGTCACCGAGCGGATTGTCACGAAGGTCACGGCCACCGAGGCGGCGACGTCGCTCGCGCAGCAATTGCTGTCACGCTACGGCGTGCTGACCCGTGAGGTGGCGGCGGCCGAAGGCATTGGCGGCGGCTTCAGCGCGGTCTACGACATCCTCAAGGCGCTCGAGGACGCCGGCCGCATTCGCCGTGGCTATTTCGTCGCAAGCGTGGCCGCCACTCAGTTCGCGTTGCCGGCAGCGCTCGAGTTGCTGCGGTCGCTGCGCGATCAGCCGGACAATCCCGAGGCCTTGCTCCTCGCCGCAACCGACCCGGCCAATCCGTACGGGACAATGCTCGCGTGGCCGGCCGCCACGGATGGCGGCTCGCGGCCGACGCGCACCGTGGGCTCGCTCGTGGTCATGGTCAACGGTATGCTGGCCGGTTATCTGAGCCGCGGCGGGCGTCAACTGCTGGTCTTCCTGCCGGAGGACGAACCGGTGCGATCGATGGTGGGCCGCGCGCTGGCGACGCGGCTCGCGGCGGTGGCGCGCGGGGAGGACGTCCGGGCCGGGCTGCTCGTCTCAGAGGTCAACGGTGTGCCGGTTGCCGAGCATCCGGTCGCACCGTTCCTGGTCGACGCGGGGTTCACACCGTCGGCGATGGGATTCCAGATGCGCCGGCCGCATTCCGCGATCAGGCGCCCATCGCATAGCGAGCCGGACGAAACGGCCGACCCCGATCCTGCGCCGGTGGGATTGGGCCCGCATGGATGAACTGTCCGCTCACTGCGGCGTCACACCTGTAAACATGCCCGAGGGAGATACCATCTTCCGCGCCGCCCGCACGCTCAACCGCGCGCTCGGCGGCGGCACGGTGGTGTTGTTCGAATCGGTCCTTCCCGCGTTGACCCGCGTCCACGAAGACGCGCCCCTCACCGGGCGGACGATCGAACAGGTGACGGCAGCCGGCAAGCACGTGCTGATGCAATTCTCCGGGGGCCTGATCCTCCGGACGCACATGCGGATGAATGGCAGCTGGCACATCTATCGACGCGGCGAGCGCTGGCAGCGTTCGCGGCGCGACATGCGCGTCCTGGTCGCGACGGCAGAGTTCGAGGCGGTCGGCTTCAATATCCCGGTTGCCGAATTCATCGCGGCGAAGGACCTGGCCCGGCATGACGAGCTCCGCCGCCTCGGGCCGGACTTGCTGTCCGAGACGTTCGATGCGGCCGATGCCCTCCAACGCCTGCGCGAACGCGGCGACCTCGAAGTCGGCGACGCGGTGCTCAACCAGCGCCTCGTGGCCGGCATCGGTAACGTCTACAAGTCGGAGGTGCTCTTTCTCTGCGGAATCAACCCGTTCGCCACCGTCGGCTCGTTGACCGATTCCCACCTCTCATCCATCGTCGACACCGCACGCCGGCTGTTGCGGCTGAATGTCTCGGAGACACTCGCACCAATGACCACCTACACGGGCTATCGCCGCACGACCAACCGCGACGATCCGTCCGAGCGACTGTGGGTCTACGGGCGTGCCAGGCAGCCCTGCCGGAGATGCGGGACGGCGATTGAAGTCAAGGCGCAAGGTCGCGACGCAAGGCTGACGTATTGGTGCCCACAGTGCCAGGTGTAGCTGACAGCTGCCGGCTACCGGCTCCCAGCTAACTCGAACCTCGAACCTCGACGCTCGGATGATTATTTGGATCGCTCTCGTGCTTGGTCTGGCGGCTGCCGTCTCAGCGTTGTACGGCCACTACTTCGTGTTGCCTGGGTGGCTGACCGGGCCTGAGATCTGCCAGCTCGAACATGGCGGGTGTGCGGTGCTCTTCCGCAGCCCGCGGTCGCGGCTCCTTGGCGTTCCGAACGCGGCGCTCGGCGTGCTGCTCTACATCCTGCTCGCCGCCGGCCTCATCGTCGGGGCGCCGCCGCTGTGGCTGTTCCTGATGACGCTGCCGGCCGTTGCGATGAGCGCGTTTCTCGGCTGGAGCCTGACGGTGAACCACCTGCAGTGCCGGATCTGCTGGACGGGGCACGTGGCAAACGTGGTGCTGGCGGTGTCGCTCGCGATTCGGGCGTTCGCGTGACAGCTGTCAGCTACGAGCTACCAGCTGCCAGCTCGGTTTATTGCTCGGCTCGCTTCGCTCGCCGGTCTGTCCCGGACACCTTACGTTGGTCGAGCGGCATCTGTGACGAAGACTGCGAGTTAGATCTTCAATTCAGCCTTGGCGAATGCGGCGAGCATTGAATCCTCGGCCGGTGGCTGCAGCACGTACTGCGTGGCGAACATGTCGGCGATCGGATACGCGGTGCTGCGGATTCGTTCGGCCGCTGCGGTCAGGTCGTACTCGGTTCGCCGCAACTCGACGTCGGGCCCGAGCAGCAGCCAGTGCGCGCCGGGCTGGCCGAACGGCATGCCGACGCTGCCGGCATTGACGACGCGTGTGCGTCCAATCGTGCGATCGAACGGCATGTGCGTGTGGCCGCACACGACGACGGCTGCCCCGGTTGCGTCGAAGATTGGCGCGAGCCGCTCGGCCGGGGTGAGCCGCGTGAAGATCTCGGTGTCGTTGCGCGGCGTGGCGTGACAGAAGAGGATGTCGCCGATTCCAGCCACCTCGACCCGTGCCGTCTCGGGCCAGCCGTCGATCATCCGCTCGTCGTCCTGGGTCAGCTGCGCGGCGTTCCAACGCATCGACTCGCGAAACGCCTCTGGCACCTGCGCGGATTCCTCCCCCCGCCTGAAGGCCATCACCTCGCGATCGCCATTGCCGCGAATGAAACGAACGGGCTGCTTCACCTGCTGGAGGCGGTCGATCGTTTCGCGCGGCATCGGCCCGGGCACTACATCGCCGCCGATGACGATCGTGTCGACACCGAGACGATCGACATCGGCCAGCACCGCTTCGAGCGCCGGCAGATTGGCGTGGATATCGTAGAGTGCGGCGATTCGCATTTCAGCTCCCAGCTACCAGCTGCCAGCTCTCAGCTATCAGCTCTCAGCCTCTCAGCTCGCAGCTCGCTGAGCCGACGCAGCTCGTAGCCCGTCGCGGCCGCGCCGCCCGTCGCCCGTTAATCGTAGCCCGTAGATTCGTAGATCGTAGCTGGGACGCTTGGATAGCTGCGTAGGTGGTAGGTGAAAGCTGAAAGCTGGCAGCTGGAGGCTGGCAGCTGGAGGCTGGAAACTGGCAGCTGGCAGCTGGCAGCTGGCAGCTGATAGCTGATAGCTGACTGCTATCTCTGCTGCCGATAGACAGTGTGCACGACGCCGTCAGCGCCCATCACGCGCTCGACGACCACGCGGGCGGGGTTGATCCGGACCGCCGAGTAGCCTGACGTCCCGGTGGGTGTAACAGCTGAAGCCTGGTGCAGGAGCGCGTCAACGGTCGGCGTGGCGCTGTCGGTCGCGGCCGTCGCCACCGCGTTGTGCAGCGGGCAGGCTTCCTGCGGCACGGCGCCGGCCGGAAAGAGATCCTCGTAGACCGGTGGCGGCGCCGGCGCCTCCGGCTCGGCGTCCTGGACCGCTCCGCTCTCGGAGTAAACGGCCGGCACGAACGCCGCGTCGTTCTGGTGGCGGCAGGCCTCTGTGGCGCGAGCGCCGCTCAGCCGGCAGATGGCGACCTTCTCCACGTCCGACGGCGTGTCGTACCAATCAGCCTTCGCGCCGGTCGTCGCCTGCTTCATGAAACGGCCCCACGCGGGCGCCGCGACCACGCCGGCGAACCCGCCGCGCATGATTGGCGCCGGCCGATCGAGGCCGAACCAGATCCCCGCCACGAGGTGCGGCGTGTAGCCGACGAACCAGGCGTCAGCGTAGTCGTCTGTCGTGCCCGTCTTGCCGCCGGCCGGCAGCTTGAATCCCGCGCCGCGCACGCGTGCGCCGGTGCCGCTGTTGACGACGTCGGCGAGCATGCTCGACATCAGGTAGGCGGTGGTCGGCGAGATCGCCTGCGTGTGGCGCTCGCTGCATTCGTAGATGGTCGTGCCGCTGTTGTCCTCGACTCGGGTGATCAGCCTGGGGGTCGAGACGACGCCGCGGTTGGCGAACGCGGTGTAGGCGCCGGTCAACTCGAGGAGTGTGACGTCACCGGTACCCAGCGCGAGCGACGGGACCAGCGGCAGGTCCGACAGGATGCCGAGACGGTGCGCGTAGTAGACGGCCGTCGTCAGGCCGACGCGTTGAAGCACCTGCACGGCGGCGCGGTTGCTCGAGACCTGCAGTGCGCGCCGCAGCGTGTACTCGGCCGCCTCGTGATCGCCGGAGGGCAGCCAGTCACCTTCTGCCGCCTCGACCGGCGCGTCGAGATCGCGGATCAGCGTGCCCGGTGCGAGTCCGCGTTCGACGGCTGCCGCGTAGATGATTGGCTTGAAGGCCGAACCGGCCTGGCGCCGCGCCTGCGTCGCGCGATTGAAGCTGCTCGCGCGGAAGTCGCGGCCACCGACCAGCGCATAGACGTCGCCGGTGCCCGGGTCCATGGCGACGAGGCTGGCCTGCAGATCCTTCGCACGCGGCCGTGTCTTGACGATTTCCGCGATCCGCGTCGTGACCGTCTCTTCCGCCTGCCGCTGCATGTCGGGGTCGTAGGTCGAATACACACGCAGGCCGCCGCGCATGACGGCGTCGGAGCCGAACCTGGCGACCAGCTGACGCCGGATTTCTTCCTGGAAATAGAGGCCTGTGTCGGAGGACGCCGTCAGCAACGCCGTCGACGCCGCGGCGCTCGCCCGCACCGGCGTCGCGGCGGCCTGCTGATACTCGATTTCGTTGAGGCGCCCCTGATTCCGCATCAGCCGCAGCACCAGGTTCCGGCGGCGCAGCGCACGCGTCGTCGACACCGACGGCGCGTCTGTCGACGGCGAACGCACCAGCGCGGCCAGCAGGGCCGCCTCCTGCGGGGCAAGATCTGCGGCCGCTTTGCCGAAGTAGCCGCGCGATGCCGCCTCGACGCCGTAGTAGCCGTCGCCGAAGTAGACCGTGTTGAGATATTCCTCGAGGATCTGCGACTTCGAATACCGCTGCTCGAGCCGGATCGCGATCAGCGCTTCACGGATCTTGCGCTCGTAGGTGCGCACCGGCGAGAGCTGCGTCGCGCGCGCGAGTTGCTGCGTGATGGTGCTGCCGCCCTCGCGGATCCGGCCGGCGCGCACGTTGCGCCAGAGCGCCGCTGCGATCCGCACCGGGTCGACGCCGTGATGCGAGAAGAACCGACGGTCCTCGACCGACACGATCGCGTCGATCATGTGCGGCGAGACCTGGTCGAGCGGCACGTCGATCCGCTGCTCGACGAAGAAGGAGAAGGCCTGGCGCCCATGGCGATCGAAGACGATCGTCTGCTGCGGGCGCGGCACCCGCGTCGCCTGCGACGTTGCGGTCTCGAGATGAGCCGCAATTCGCGACGCGCTCAGCACGACCTCGACGGCGGCACACCAGCTGACGATCGCGACCGCCACGATCACCGCTGCTACCGCTCGTCGCCAGGAACCCATGTTGGCTTGTGAAGCAGCAACCGGGGTGCCACGACCCGCCGAGCCCGCTATTTGGTTGAAACAATGGACAAAACGCCGCTGAGGCCGGCTCGCGGCCGCGAGGGTGTGTAGCCAGCTTCCCACTCCCAGGCCGGCGCGCCGTTTGACGGATAGATCAGGTCGCGCTCGGCTCGACGGCCGCGCCAAGGATGCGCTGCGGGTGCGTATAGAGGTTGAAGCCGCGTTCGCGGGCGAAGCCGATGAGGGTGATGCCGGCTTCATGCGCCAGTTCGATGGCGAGGCTGGACGGCGCCGACACCGCGCAGATGATGCTCAGGCCCGCGAGCCACGCCTTCTGCACGATCTCGAACGAGGCCCGGCCGCTCACCGCGAGCGCCGCCTCGATCGGCAATCGCTCGTCGAGGAGCAGCCGGCCGACAACCTTGTCGACCGCGTTGTGCCGGCCGACATCCTCCGCCGACGCGATGCACTCCCCCGCCGCGGTGAAAATGGCCGCGCCGTGCAGCCCGCCGGTCTCGTCGAAAACGGTCTGCCGTTCGCGCAGACGATCCGGCAGCGATCCGGCCAGCGCCGCATCGAGCACCGGGCCGCCGCCGAGCGGAGCGGCCTGCGTGCGCAGCGAGTCGATCGTCACCCGGCCGCACAGGCCGCACGACGACGAGGTCAGGATGTTGCGGCGTTCCTGGAGATGCCCTTCGAGGTTCCGGGCCGTCGATCCGGTCAGGTAGACGTCGACGATGTTGTGAACTTCGGGATGGTGCGGATGCTTGCAGTGCTCGACGGCGCCGAGATCCTCATGGGTGCGGATGATTCCCTCCGACAGGAGGAATCCGGCGGCCAGCTGCCGATCGTGCCCGGGCGTGCGCATGATCACCGCGAACGGACGCCCGTGCAGCCGCACTTCGAGCGGCTCTTCGGTCGCGGCGACATCCTCGTCCGCCCGCGCCGTGGCCCGGCCGACGCGGATGATCCGAACGCGCTTGAACGGAGCCAGCGGATCGCTCATGGGTTGACTCGTCCTAGACGCGGTTCCTCAGCATCAGTTCTCGCGGATGCGGATCGAGGTAGATCTGCCCTGCCAGGTACTCGATGCCGTGGACGCGCACGTGGTGGCGAATGAGCGTCATCGGCACGACGAGCGGCACGAGCCCACGGCGGTACTCGTCGATGCAGCCGGCCAGTTCCTGGCGCGACGCGGAGTCGACGCGCTTCTTGAGATGCCCCGCCATGTGCATCAGGACGTTGGTATGCCTGGCCCGCGTCGCCGGGATCGCCAGCGTCCGCATGAAGAGGTCGCGATACGCGTCGCGCAGGCTCGCCCGGGAGAGGCTCGCCCCCGAGGCGACCAGCCGGCCCAGCGCCTGGTAGGCAGTGGTCGAGTGTGCGAGCAGCGACATCTTGTGGGCAGTGTGAAACGCCACGAGCGCGCCAATCGACCAGCGCGTCTCGAACAACGATTTCAGCCGGCGGTAGGCAAACAGGCGCTCGATGAAGTTCTCACGCAGCACCGGATCGGTCAGGCGTCCTTCTTCTTCGATCGGCAGCAGCGGAAAGCGCGCGAGGAGCGCATCGGCGAAGAGGCCGCGCCCGGTTCGCACTGCCATGCCGGCCTCGCCGTACACCTTGACGCGCTCCATCCCGCAGCTCGGCGAGCCGCGCTTGAGCACGTATCCGTCCAGATCCTCGCGTCCGAGCTGCGCGAGCCGGCCGGATGCCCAGCCGTTCATCCGCGCGGAGTAGTCGACGCCGGTTCGCGTGGTGACCATGTGAGTGGCGCCGCCCTTGTCGACCAGGCGGAGCGTCTCACGCGGCGTGCCCATCCCCACTTCGACTTCCGGACAGACCGGCACCCATTCGACGTGCGGTCCGAGGACGGTGGTCAGGAACTCGTCGCGCTTGTGCCCGCCGTCGAACCGCACCGCCTCGCCAAGCAGGCAGGCCGATACGCCCACTCGCAGCCGCGCCGGCTCCGGCGCGGCCGGCGACGGCTGGCGGTTCAGTTCCACTTCAGGCCGCGCAGCTGATCCAGGTTCACGTTGCCGCCGCTCAACACGCAGGCGATCCGCGTGCCGCGCGGCGCCTTCACCAGCCCGCCGAGCAGCGCCGCCACCGGCGCGGCGGCCGCACCCTCGACGACCAGCTTGGCGTGCGACATCACCCAGATCATCGCGTCGAAGATCTGGGCATCGGGCAGCGTCACGATCTCGTCGACGAAGCGGCGCACCACCTCGAAGGTGATCTCGCCGACCCGCTTCACCCGCAGCCCGTCGATGATGCAGTCGACCCGGTCGAGCGTCACCAGGCTGCCCTGCTTGACGCTGTCGTACATCCCCGGGGCGCCAGACGACTCGACGCCGACGATCCGCACCGACGGCTTGAGGTTCTTGATCGCCATCGACACGCCGGAGATGAGCCCGCCGCCGCCAATCGGCACGACCACCACGTCCACCTCGGGCCAGTCCCGGATGATCTCGAGGCCGAGCGTTCCCTGGCCGCCAATCAACTGGAGATCGTCGAACGGATGAATGTAGGTGAGCCCGCGTTCCCGGACGAGTTCCTTCGCCTTCTCGTTGGCCTCGTCCCAGATCAGGCCGTGCTGCACCACTTCGGCGCCGTACCCCTTGGTGGCCGCCACCTTCGACGGCGTCGCATTCTCGGCCATCACCACGACAGCCTTGATGCCGTGGATTTGCGCCGCCAGCGCCACCCCCTGCGCGTGGTTGCCGGCCGACGAGCAGACCACGCCCCGCCGCCGTTCCTCCTCGGTCAGCTGCGGGAACTTGTTGAGCGGGCCGCGAATCTTGTACGAGCCGGTGCGCTGGAAGATCTCCGCCTTGAGGCGCACGTCGAAGCCGGTCGCTTCGCTGAGAATCCGCGAGGTCAGGAGCGGCGTGTGCTTGATGTACGGAGACACGCGGCCGTAGGCCGCATCGAAGACATCCGCGCCCAGTGGCAGGTTCACCGCTTCACCGCCGTCACCATGATTTCGACCAGACCCTCCGGCGCCACCAGCCCCGTCTGCACCGTCGTCCGGGCCGGGAAATCCTTCTCGAAGAACGGCCGGTACTCGCCGTTCATCGCCTGGAATTTCTGCACGTCGGTCAGATACACCACCGAGTCGACGACGTCGGCAGGTGTGCAGCCGGCCGCCTCGAGGGTGCGGCGGATCCGGGCGAGCGTTTCCCGGGTCTGCGCCGCGACGTCTCCCTTGTTCGACTCGGTGTTGCCGAGCACGCCGGAGAGATAGAGCCGATCGCCGGCGCGGATCGCTTCGCTCAGCGGCAGATCGGGGTTGCGCGAGGCGGAACTGCTGACGACGGTGCGGGGCGCGCTCGAAGCCACCATCGTGATCTCGACGGCGTACTGCGCGCCGGCAAGGGCGGCCTTGACGGTGGCGCGTGCTGGCGGCGCGGTCGGAAAGTATTGCTTGTAGGTGGCGTTCATCTGCTGGAACGTCGACGCGTCAGGCAGATAGACGCGCGACGACACCACGTTTGCGTGGGTCATGCCGGCCGCCTTGAGCAGTTCACCGGCATTGTCGAGCACGACCTTGGTCTGTGCGGTGACGTCACCACCGACGACCGAGTTGTCACGGCCGTTGCGCGACACCAGCCCGGAGAGGAACACGGTATCGCCGGATCGAATCGCGTAGCTGTAAGGATTGGGCGAGGCGATCCACCCTGACGGATGGATGACCGCGCGCTCGGCGCCGGCCGGTGCGGCGACGACCGATATTTCGACCAGCGCGCCCGCCAGGACGAGATCGGTCACGACCGTCGTGCGGGTCGGCGGATCCTTCGTCCAGAACGTGCGATACACGTCGTTCATCGCCTGGAAGTCCGACTGCGACTTCAGGTAGACGGTGACGGCGAGCGCCTGTTCGAGCGACGATCCGGCCGCCGTGAGGGTGGTGCGGAGGCGCTCGAGCACGCGGCGTGTCTGCGCCGCCACGTCTCCGGCGCCCACGAGCGCGCCCGCGTCATCCTGCGCGAGCGTACCCGAGACATAGATGAATCCCGCCTTGACGGCGGGACTGTAGGGGCCGGCCGGTGGCGGCCCCACGCTGACGATCTGTTTGGCTGGCATCTGCGTCACCAGGAAGAAGGCGGCGCAGAGAAGCGCCGGACGTGCGAGCATCCGCACATCTTATCGTGTTCGTTCCGAGGTTCGAGGGTCGAGGCTCGGGGTTTGATGATGGGATGTCGCGGGGCCGGCGGCAAGGCGCAATCAGCGCATGGATTGCTGCTGCACCGAGTCCTGGGCCTGGCGGCGGGCGAGATCGGTCCATTCGCACAGCGCCGCGACGTCGGCGTCGGTCAGCCGGGCCTCGTGGTGAACCCGCAGGTAGGACGGCAGCGGCATCTCGTCCTTGCGGGCCAGCGCGCAGATGCCCTCCAGCAGGCGGTTGGCTTCACTGCGATCGTAGCGGGCCCAATCCGAGTAATTGAGGTGGCTCCGGCCGTGATTGACGTGGTCGATGACGAACCAGGACACCGGCGCGACGTTGCTGTACCACGGCCACCGCGTATCGTTCGAATGGCAATCGCGGCAGCCGCGATCGAGGATCGACGCGGCCGAGGGGGGCACACCGACCGACGCAGCCAGCGTGCGGGCCGGATCGGTCGGCGGGTTCGTCCGCGCCGGACGGATCGCCTGACTGCCGAGAAGTGCGAACGCGAACGGGGCGGCCGCCCAGCGAATGGCCCGCTTCATGATCCGACCTCATCGTGCGAACTGCGAGCTGCGAGCTGCGAACTGCGAGCTGCGAGCTGCGAGTCAGAACTTTTTCTTGAGCAACCACCACCAACCCGGGTTGCCGAGGCCGAGGCTGTCCCACCACGCGTCGAGCGCGCGCCGCTCGCCGCGCAGCACGGCCTCGCGCGTCACGCCCGGCGGCATCGGCACGAGCATCGCCAGCCGATCGCAGGTGCGCGCCCGTTCGTCCGCGCCGCCGCGCGACAGCAGGTGCCACAGCGTCAGGCTGTCGCGTCGCCGGGCGCGCGAGAGGACCAGGTCGAGGGCCGCCGCGCGCCGTCCGTCGTGCGGATCGCCGAAGTCGAGCAGCGCCAGCGCCTCCCCGTACCCTGACGGCGCATCGTCGTAGTGCGGCGTTCCGGGCCCGGCGCCCGGGCGCGTCGCGCACATCGCCCCCTGCGGGATGAACGACTCGCGGCCGTCGTGCTCGAACTGCACCCAGCCGTGCGTGACGCGAATCAAGCCGCCGCCGCTGTCGTCGACCTGCAGCGTGTAGGCGCACCCGAGATCGATTGCCACCGCCGACGGCGTGTTGACGAAGAAGAACTTCGGCGGGGCCCAGATCTGCGCGTGAATCGTCCCGCGCGCCAGCGCGAGGCGGTGCTCGCGTCCCTTGGACTCGACCAGTTGCAGCCGCGTGTTCGGATCGACGTCGACGCGGCCGATGCTGCCGACCGCGACCCGGGCCCGCGACGCGCCATCGGTCACCAGCCACTCGCCAATGCCAAGCCGCGCGTCGGTGGCCACGGCGGCGCCGTGGACGACCGGGCGTCCCGACACGCTCTGCACGCTCCAGCCCGCCTGCCGGATGGTCCAGACGATCCAGGCCGCCGACGCGGCCAGCGTCAGCACCGCCGCCGCGGCCAGGATCCGCCCCGGCACTGTCCGCAGCCAGCTCACCGTTCGCGCACGCCGCGGCAGCGGCGGCAGCGTGCCGCGATGCGCGAGTGGCCTCAACAGCCGTTCGAGGCGCACGACTTCGGGGTCCGGTTCCCCCGAACCGTCCCACAGGTAATCGTTGGCCGGATCCTTCTCGCTCATGTTCCCAACTTCTCGCGCAGCAGCTTCATGCCGCGGTGCAGGTTGACGCGGACCGACGCCGGCGTGAGCCCGGTGCGCGCCGCGATCTCCGGACCGGTCAATCCTTCGACCAGCCGCAGCACCAGCGTTTCGCGGTACGCCTCGGGCAGCGACTTGATCGCCTCGAGCGCGGCCAGCGCTTCGCCCGGCGCGGACGCCGACCCCGGCGCCGCCATGTCTTGCGGCAACTCCTCGACCTCGACGCCGGCCCGGTGATAGTCGATCGCCCGGTGGCGGGCGATGGTGGCAAGCCAGCCGCCGAACGCGGCCGGATCCCGCAGCGCCGCCAGCCGGTTCCACGCCGCGAGAAACACTTCCTGGACGAGATCGTCGACGTCGGCGCGCGGCACGCGCGACAGCAGCAACCCGTGGACGATCCCGGCGTAGCGTTGATAGAGCCGCCCAAAGGCCGACTCGTCGCCGTCGCGCGCCTGGCGGACGAGCCGGGCGTCCTCGGCGGCGTGACCGGCCGGGAACATCGTTACGGCCGGCATCCGCGGTCGCCACAGAAATGTCGCGTCAATCTCCACCTGCACGGAGGACGGCCGGCCGGTCGCCGCCGTTAACAGAACGGATGAGCTCGCGACGGCGACACTCCGAAAACGCCGATATAAAATGGCTGGCTGCCCCGCAGTGTACCCGAGGGCTGTCTGGGAGGATTTGATCCATGAAACGTCCGCTCATCGGCTGCGCGCTCGCGCTGCCGCTCGTCATGCTGGTGGCAGGGCCGGCGGCTGCCGACGTCAAGACAAAGGAACGCACCCAGGTCAAGTTCGAAGGCATGCTCGGCCGGATGATGGGCCTCTTTGCCGGCAAGGCCGCCAAGGAAGGGGTCGTCTCGTCGACCGCCGTCAAAGGCAACCGGCGCGTCACGATGAGCGACGCCACCGGCCAGATCGTCGACCTCTCCGAAGAAAAGATCTACGACCTCGACGCCAAGAAGAAGACGTACGAGGTGACCACCTTCGACGAACTGCGGCGAAGGATGCGCGAAGCGCGCGAACGGGCGCAGAAGGAAGCCGAGAAGGAACGCGGCAAACCGGAAAAGCCCGATGCCCAGCAGCCGACCAAGGAGCTCGACGTCGACTTCGACGTCAAGGAGACCGGCCAGAAGAAGTCGATCGCCGGCTACGACACGCGTGAAGTCGTCATGACGGTCACCGTTCGAGAAAAAGGCAAGACGCTCGAGGATGGCGGCGGCCTGGTGATGACCGCCGACACCTGGTTCGGGCCGGAGATTGCCGCGCTCAAGGAACTTGGCGAGTTCGAGTTGCGCTACTGGAAGCAGCTCGAAGGGCCGGAAGCGATCGGCATGTCGGCCGAGCAGATGGCCATGGTCGTCGCGCAGTTCCCGATGGTGCGCGACGCAATGGAACGGCTGCGCAAGGAAGGGGACAAGATGAAGGGGACGCCGCTCAGCACGGTGACCACCTTCGAAGCGGTCAAGTCGAAGGCGCAGATGACCAGCGAAGCCGAGAGCAACAGCAACTCCGGCGGCGGCGGCATCAGCGGCATGCTGGCCCGCAAGATGATGAAGAAGGACGGCGAGGTGAAGCCGCGCGCGACGATCATGACGCTGACCAACGAGACGCTCGAGGTCTCGACCAGCGTCGCCCAGCCCGACCTCGACATCCCGGCCGGGTTCAAGGAAAAGAAGTAACGGCGGCCTCAGGGAACGCGCGGGAAGTACACCACGAAGCGCGTTCCCTGCCCTTCCCGGCTGTCGGCGTACACCCCACCGTCGGCCTGCTTCACGATCCCGTAGACCGTCGCCAGCCCGAGCCCGGTCCCCTTTCCCGCCTCTTTCGTCGTGAAGAACGGCTCGAAGATATGCGCACGGACGCTCTCCGACATCCCGATGCCGCTGTCACACACTTCGAGCATCCCGTAGACGCCGGGCGCCAACCCAGGACGGTTGGCCGGATCGCTCTCGCCGACGTGGACGATGCTCGTCTCGACGGTGAGCACGCCCCCTTCCTGCATCGCGTCGCGCGCGTTGGCCGTGAGATTCATCAGGACCTGTTCGACCTGCCCTGGATCGGCGCGGATCACCACCGGTTCCGGGTAGAGACGCACGTCGACGCGAATGTCGTCGGTCACCAGGCGTGCGAGCAGCCCCTCGAGCGAGCGGACGACGGTGTTGAGATCGAAACTGCGCGGCTGGACGACCTGTTTCCGGCTGAAGGCGAGCAGTTGCCGCGTCAGCGCCGCGGCCCGGTCGGCGGAACGGCGGATCTCGATCAGGTCGGACCGGCGCGGATCGTCCTCGTCGAACTCGTCGAGCAGCAGATCGACGTAGCCGAAGATCGCGGTCAACACGTTGTTGAAGTCGTGGGCGACGCCGCCGGCCAGGCGGCCGATGGCTTCCATCTTGTGCGCCTGGCGAAGCTGCTGCTCGGTGGCCCGCAGCGCCGTCTCGGCCGTCTTGCGGGCGGTCACGTCACGATGGTTGGCGACGATTGCCTCGACAGCCGGGTCGTCGAGGCGATTGACGCACACCGCCTCCCCCCATCGCAGCGACGTGTCCTTGTGATGGAACCGGTACTCGAAGGTGATGGCCCTGCCAGGGTTCTCCAGGCACTCCCGCAGGTGCTGCTCAACCGCGGCGCGGTCCTCGTCGTGCAACAGCGAGTCATATGCGCGTCCGAGCACTTCCGACGGCGGGTATCCGACGACGCGTTCGATCGCCTTACTGTGATAGACGGCGTTCAACTCCGCGTCGAGCAAGGTGATCGCGTCATAGCTGTACTCCACCAGCGCACGGAATCGCGCCTGCCGACGTTCGAGTTCGTGGTGAAGTTCTGCACGTTCGCGGGCGTAGCCAATCGCCCGCAGGAGCAGTGACATGTCGGTCTGCCCCTTGACGAGGTAGTCGTGGGCGCCGCGCTCGACCGCCAGTATCGCGGCGGCCGCATCGTCGTGCGCGGTCAAGACGACGATCGGCACACCGGCCGCGACGGCCTGTGCGCGGTCGACGGTTTCGATGCCCTGGCTGTCTGGAAGGGAAAGATCGAGCAGGATTGCGTCGAAGGGGCCGCTGCCGAGTTGCCGGCGGGCGTCGGCGATCGTGCCGGCCCGGTGAACTTCGACGTCCTGCGGCCCGCCGCCGAGCTCGGCGGCAATCTGCGCCGCGTACGCGTCATCGTCCTCGACGAGTAAGACGCGGACCGGCGGATTGTGAGCCATACCTGGCGGTAGCCGCACACATTCTACAACTACCGCCGGTAGGGTGCCGTGCTAATCAGGTAAATACGACGTGACGTGAGATCGGCCGCCTGCCTGTGAGTAGCGGGCGCGGGCTACTTGCGGCGTTCACTCTTGACGAGCGCCGACAGCGCTCGACCCTGTTCGTAGTCGCCAAGTTTTTCGGCGATATCGACGTAGACGTCGCGAGCCTCGCCGGTGATCGGCTGGACCGCGGCGACCGCCAGCAAGACCTGCGACGCTTCGTAGTTGCTGCCGTTCATGGTCCTGGCCGCCTTGAGGACACTCAGGACCGTTTCCTGCGAGGTGTCGGGCCGGCGTGCCACCGTCTGCAGCACGCGGCCTCGCTCGTAGGCCGATTGAATACTGTCGACGGCGCGGAAGAACGGCGCGCGGAGCGAACCTTCGATCGGCTGCTGCTTGGCGATCTGGACCAGGAACGATGCCGCTTCGAAATCGGACGAGACCTTCGCGGCCGAATCGAGCATCGCGGCTGCAACGTCCTGCGGAGCGTCGCCGCGCTCGGCCAGCGCGGTGAGGACGCGCCGGTGCTCGTAGTCACTGCCCACCGTCGCCAGGGCCGCGAAGAACGCCGGCCGCGTAGTCCCGTCGAGCGGCTGCAGCTTCGCGACCTGCACGAGCAGCGAGGCTTCCTCGTAATCGGACTCGATCTGCTGGCTGGTTTCGAGGAGCCCGGCAAGCAGCGACGGCGCGACCGGAGCCGTCTTCAACGCCGAGGCGAAGACCCGGCGCATCTCGTAGTCGGACGCGATGCTGCGGGTGGCATCGAAGTAGGCCTTCCGGGTGGTGTCGTCATTCAGCAGGTTCGCGGTCTTGATCAGCAGCGAGGCGAGCTCGTAATCGGAATCGATCTCACGGCCAGCCTGGGCGAAAGCCTGCCGCACGGTGTTCGCGTCGAGCGACGGCGTGGCCAGCAGTTCCGAGAAGTAGATGCGCTTGGCCCAGCTGCCTTCGATCAGCGAGATTTCGGCGAGCACACCCTGCGGCCCCTTCGACTTGAGGATTCTCGCGACGCGAGCCGGTGCGCCGATTCCGGTCTGGCGGATGAAGCGTGGCAGCACCTCGCGCATCCACTGCCGGCCTTCCGGCTCGTAGGGCCGTTCCGACGCGCCGACCCAGTAACGCCGGGTGATTTTTCCGGAAGCATCCGCGGTGAACTCCGCGCTCTTCGACGACGTCCATCCGCCGTGGCGGATGCGCAGCGATCCATTCGGGGAGATGCGCGCGACGTCGGTGTCGTCCTCGCTGAACTCGAACTCGCCGTCGTACTTGACCTCGAGCTTCTCGCCGTTGTTCGACCACGTGTAGTTGCCCTGCGACTTCTGGCTGTGGGTGCTGCTCGTGGCCTGCGTCGTCTCCGAGGAGATCACCGTCGTGGAGCGTGCGGCCTCTTTTGCCAGCGCCATCGATTGGAATTCGAGGTCCGCGCCGGCGACCGCCTGCGCACGGAGCGCCAGCAGCGAGACCGGTTCGGACGCGACGACCACTGGCGACACCGAGGCGCGCGCTTCGTCCGCCTCGGCGCGTGCGGCGGCAAGGACGGCTTCTGCCGGCGGCTCGCGAACCGCGTCGAGCCCCTGCTCTTCGCGCGCTCGTGCTCTCGCCTCGTCTGCCCGCGCCATCTCCGCCTGGATCGGTTCGACGACGGTGGTGGCCAGCTGCGCCGGCGAAGGCAGTCCGGGGGCGCCGCTGATCGGCGTCGAGGGGACGGGCCGGGCCGTCACGACGCTTGTCGTTGTCGACTGCGCTCGAAGTTTCGCCGATCCGATGGCGCCGGCGACGATTCCGGACATCACGAGGATGGCGACGGCGCCTGCCAGCCAGCCGGGCGCCCGCCCGGCATGCGACGGCGCTCCGAGCAGCCGGCGGACCCGCTGCAGCAATGAACCGCCGCTCGCGGCGAGCACCAGCCGTCCGCTGCTGCCGCGAAGCTCTTCGAGATCGGCCAGCGCCTGGGCGTAGGTGTACGGATCGCCGCACAGGCTGACCGCGAGATCGTCGCAGCAGTTCTCGCGCTCCTCGCGAATCCGCCGCGACAGCCACCAGACGGCGGGGTGATAGAAGAGCAGCGTTTCGACGAGCGTCTGCATCAGGTTCACGAGATAGTCGTGGCGGCGGATGTGCGCCAGTTCGTGCGCCAGAATCGCTTCGAGTTGATGCGGTGTCAGGCCGGCGAGGACGCTGGCCGGCAGCAGAATCACCGGCTTCATCCAGCCGATCACGGTCGGCACGTCGACCAGCCGCGACTGCACGAGATGAACGCGCCGCGCGATGTGCAGCCGCCGGCACAAACGCTTCGCGATGATCTGCCAGCCGTCGTCCATTGGCTCGGCGTCATGGTGCTTCATGCGCTGCACCCACAACCAGCCGCTCAGGAGTCGCAGCGTGAGCACGGCAACACCGCAGCACCAGCCGAGGACGAGGATCGGCAGCCACGGCTCCAGCCGTACCGCGTCGACAACGGCGCGCGGCGACCACGACGCCGGTGCCGCAGCCTCGGACGCCGGCGACTGCCGCCTGGCCTCATCGACGCGCGACGATATGCCCGCCATGGACGATGACAAGGACTGACTGCGTGCGAGATCGGTAAATGAACGGCCAGATTCCGCGGCGGGTGCGGCCTGGGGCACCGAAGCGGCTCGCCATGCCTGCACGGCGGTGACGACCGGCATCGTCAACATAAGCGACAACGCGATGGTCGCCACGACGTAGCGGACGTCCGGGGCGCTGCGGCGCAGCGCGACGAGCGCCGCGGCGGCCAGTAGGGCGACGAGGGTGCCCTGCCAGATGAAGTGCAGCAGCGCCCAGCCAACTGCCTGAACGGCAGGCTGCGCCAGCAGCGTATCAATCGCGGTCATCGCGCACCTCCCGCTCGTCGCGGCTGCTTTCGATCAGCTTGCGAATCTCACCCAGTTCCTCGGCCGACGCGCGCCTGGCAGCCAGCGCCTGCATCACGAGTTTCGAGGCCGAGCCGCCGAAGGCTCGATCCAGCAGGTCGCGGACGAGTTGCCGCTGCGTCTGCTCCTCGCTCAGCTTCGGCTGGTAGACGTGGGTGCGATCGGTTTCGTCGCGGCGGACAAGCCCCTTCTCCGTCATGATTTGCAGCATCTTGAGGGCCGTCGTGTAGGCGGTCGGCCGCTCGCGCGACAGCACGTCATGGACCTGGCGGACGGTACTGGCCCCGCGCGCCCACAGGATGCGCAGGATGGCCAGTTCGGCGTCGGTCGGCCGTGGCACAGCTTGTTTCGACATGGCCTGCCTACTATCTACGAGAGCCTTCGTATTGTCAATACGAAGATTGTCGTAGTTCGAATCTGGCGGGGCGCCGGCATCATCAGGAGAACAGACGTGTGAACGCCCCCGCGAGTTGACTCCGGGGACGCGGCTGTTCAGCCCGCGGTTGAACCCGCCAACATATAATCCGTAGGATTGCCCGCTCGAAAAGGAGTCGAAGTGGAACCTGGCATCTACGCGCAATTCGAGACCACCGACGGAAACTTCACGGTTCGGCTGTTCGACAAGGAGGCCCCGAAGACCGTCGAGAACTTCGTTGGGCTCGCCGAGGGCACGAAGGAATGGATCGACCCGGCGACCCGGGAGAAGAAGAAGGCCCCGTACTATGACGGTGTCACCTTTCACCGCATCATCGACGGCTTCATGATCCAGGGTGGCGATCGCCTCGGCACCGGCACCGGCGGCCCGGGCTACAAGTTCGCCGACGAGTTCCACCCGACGCGGCGCCACGACCGGGCCGGGATCCTCTCGATGGCCAACGCCGGGCCGAACACCAACGGCAGCCAGTTCTTCATCACCCTCGGGCCGACACCGCACCTGGACAACCGCCACAGCGTCTTCGGCGAAGTCGTCGAGGGGCTCGACGTCGTCCGCAAGATTGGTTCGGTGGCGACCCGCCAGGATCGGCCGATCAAGCCGGTCGTGATGAACCATGTGACGATCAAGCGAGTGGGCTGATGGCCGACGAACGGCAGTCGCTCGATTCGCTGCTGCCCGACGTCTACCAGGAGTTGCGGCGGCTCGCGGCCTCCTACTTGAGGCGCGAGCGCCCCGGCCAAACCTTGCAACCGACGGCGCTCGTCCACGAGGCGTATCTCCGCCTGATGAAGGATCGGCCCGACCGGTGGCAGAACCGCGCGCACTTCTGCGCGATAGCCGCGCACTCGATGCGTCAAATCCTCATCGAGCGGGCCCGCGCCCGCGGCGCGTTGAAGCGCGGCGGCGAGCGCCACCGGGTCACGCTCGACGATGCGCTGGTGGCTGGCGGGGAGCGCTCGATCGATCTGCTCGCACTCGACGAGGCGCTCGAGCGGCTGACCGCGTTCGATCCCGAACAGGCGCGCCTCGTCGAACTGCGTTTCTTCGGCGGCCTCACCGTCGAGGAAACGGCCGAAGCGATGAACATCTCTCCCGCCACCGTCAAACGTCACTGGGCGGTCGCCTGCGCGTGGCTGGCCCGCGAACTCGAGGGACAGCCCGAGGCGTGACGCCCGAACGCTGGCGGCAGGTCAACGACGTCTTTCACGCCGCCCTCGAACGTGACGGCGCCGAGCGCGATGCCTTCCTGCGCGACGCGACGCGCGGCGACGCCGACCTGCTGCGCGAGGTGCAATCGCTGATCACCAGCCATGCGCACGCCCAGGGGTTCCTCGACGAACCGGCCTGGGGTGTCGCCGCCGACCTGATCCTCGACGATCCGCCGCGTCAACGCATCGGCGGCTACCGGATCGTGGGCGAGCTCGGCCGCGGCGGCATGGGTGTCGTCTACGAAGCCGACGACGAGCGGCTCGGGCGGCGCGTCGCCCTCAAGGCGCTGACGCCGGAGTACACGAGCGATCCCATCCGCCGGGAACGGCTCACCCGCGAGGCGCGCGCCGCCGCCGCGCTCTCGCATCCCGCGATTGCCACCATCTTCGCGCTCGAGGAAATCGACGGCGAACTGTTCATCGTCTCCGAGCTGGTGCGCGGGCCGACGTTGCGCGAGGAGCTGGAGACAGGGGCGATGCCGCTCGATCGGCTGCTGCCGACGCTCATCGACGTCGCCTCCGCGCTCGTCGCCGCACACGAGCACGGCATCACCCATCGCGACCTCAAACCGGAAAACATCGTTCGCCGCCTCGACGGGCAGGTCAAGGTGCTCGACTTCGGCCTCGCTCGCATGGTCGAAGGGGGGCGTGACCGGACGCGGACGCGCCTCACCGAGCGGGGCATGGTGCTCGGCACGCCCGGCTACATGGCGCCGGAGCAGTTGGCCGGAGGCCCGGTCGACGCGCGCGCCGACATCTTCGCCTTTGGCGTGCTCGTGTGGGAATTGTCGACCGGCGAGCACCCGTTCGGCGTCGATTCGGCGGCGCTGCTGGCGCGGATGGCCGAGATGATGGAAGGGCGGTCGGCCGTGCTGTCCCGATCGCTGCCGCTGCCGGGGCTCGATCGCATCGCCCGTCGCGCGATGCGCGCGCACGCCGACGAACGCTATCAGAAGGCCACCGATCTTCTGGCCGACCTGCGGGCGCTGTCCACCGGCACGGTTGCGCCGGCCGGCGGCGACGCGCTGTGGTGGTGGCAGTTTCACCAGGCGGCGATCTCGGGTGTCAATGCGGCAATGCCGGTTGCGGCGTGGGCCGCGCGGCACGCCGCCCCCTCGCCGTACGGCTCATGGCTGTTCTACCTCACGCTCGCGCTCGCCACCGTCTCGGTGACCATGCGCCTCAACCTGTGGTTCATCTCGCGCGTGCATCGGGACATCCTGGTCGAGCAGCGGCGCCGCGTCGCGCCGGTAGTAACGGCAATCGACGCGCTGCTGGCTGTGGTGCTGCTGGTTGCGGCCGGGATCGTCGCCGGTACTCACGACGCGCTGGCGGCGTTCTTCCTGACGATTGCGCTCGTCACGGTCGCTTCGCTGGTCCTGATCGAACCGGTCACGACGCGCGCCGCCGGCATTCGCTAGCGGGCTGTTTCGCCAATCCCTCAATGCGTCGGAGCGGTAGCCAGCAACTCGGAAATCGTCCGGATCAGCACCGCCGGTTCGAACGGCTTGACGATATGGCGATGAAAGCCGGCGGCCAGCGCGCGTTCGAGGTCGCGCGGGCTGGCAAACGCGGTCAGCGCGATCCGCGCGCGCGGCGCTTCGTCGCCCAGCGCGGCAATCAGCTGCCGGACCAGTTCGTAGCCGTCCTTGCCGGGCATGGCAATGTCGCTGACCAGCGCGTCGGGCCGGATCTCCAGGCACAGGCGGAGCCCTTCTTCCGCGGAGGCTGCAGTATTGACCGTCGCACCGGCCAGCCGCAGCACCGTCAGCAGCAGATCGCGAGTGTCGCCGTCGTCGTCGACGACGACAACCTGGGTCGAGAGGAGCAGCGGCGGGGCGGCGGCCACGTCGCCGCGGCGTTCACGCCGGCGTTCGAGGGCCCGGACGGGCAGGCGCACCGTGAACGTCGATCCCTGATCGCGCCCGTCACTGGCGGCGCGTACGTCGCCGCCGTGCATCTCGACCAGGTGCTTGACGATCGACAGCCCCAGCCCGAGCCCGCCGTAGGCGCGGGTGCTCGAGGCGTCGGCCTGCCGGAACGTCTCGAACACGCTCGGCAGGAACGCCGCATCGATTCCCATCCCGGTGTCCTTGACGACGAGTTCGTCCATCGCGCCCTGGCGGGTGACCGACACCGTGACCGTGCCGCCGGCCGGCGTGAACTTCACGGCATTCGAGAGCAGGTTCCAGATCACCTGCTGCAGGCGGTCCGGATCGCCGCCGGTCGGCAGCGTCATGGAGCTGAATTCCCGCTGAATCGAGACGCCGCGCGCTTCGGCGGCCGGCCGGATCGAATCGATCGCGGTCGTCGTCAGCGCCGACAGGTCGAGCGGGCGGATGTCGAGGCGCAGCTTGCCGCTGGCGATGCGCGACACCTCGAGCAGATCTTCGACCAGCCGCGACTGCACCTGCGCGTTGCGCTCGATCTTCTCGAGCGCGCGGTCCGCCTCGGCGGCCGGCACGGCGTTGCTCCGCAGCAGCCGGATCCATCCAAGGATGGCGTTGAGCGGCGTGCGCAGCTCGTGTGAGAGCGTCGCCAGGAACTCGTCCTTGAGCCGGTTCGCCTCGCGCTCGCGGACCAGCAGCTCGGCGCGCTCCTGCTCGGCACGGCGCCGCTCGGCGTTTTCGCGACGGAGGTCCTCGTTGGCGCGCGACAGCTCTGCCTCGCGCGACTGGATCTGCTCCAGCATCCGGTTGAACGAATCGGTCAGCGTTCCCAGTTCGTCCTCGGTGGTGCGGGTGGCGCGCACCGAATAATCCCCGCGCGTCGAGACGTCGCCGGCGGTGCGGGCCAGCGCCGACAGCGGCTCGGATACCAGCGCATGGAGCGTCGACGAAAGGAGCAGCGCCACACCAAGCGCGAGGATCAGGACGCCGGTGATGATCGTCGCCTGCACCCGCAGCCGCGTATTGACGATGTCGAGATCGCTGCGCATCAACACCGATCCGGCGGTCCGGCCATCGTCGTCGTTGAGGCTGCGCGCCACCTGGACGCGATCGAGCTCGAACCGGTAGCCGTCAGGCGGCGCGTGCGCCGGGCAGGGTTGCGAACCGGCGGGGCCGGTGAATTCGGAGAGCAGCCGGCCGTCCTTCAGGTACATGCAGGCGGTGCGAATGTGCCCGTTGGCGCCGAGCGACCGGACGATCTCGGCAGCGGTTTTCTGATCCTCGAACTGCAAGGTCGCCGCGCTATTCTCCAGGATGAGTTGGGCCTGCGCGTTCAGGTCGCGGAGCAGGTTGCGGCGCGACTGCACGTAGTCGGTGGCCAGGAAGCCGACGCTGGCGAGGAGGAGCACGGCGGTGCTCGTCGCCATGATCATCGTCACCAGCTTGTGGCGGATCGGCAGCCGCCGGAAGAACGTGCGGGTCATTGGCGCGCCCCGCTGTCGACGTGACGGGCCAGCCGCAGTAGCTTCGAACTGATTGTCAGGCCGGCCTCGGTCGCGGCGCGGTTGCTGACGTCGAAGCGCAGGTGTGTGCCGTCGAGCACGAAGGCGATCATCCCGCCCTGATCGAGGAAGCGCGGCGCGTCGCTGACCGTCAGGACCGGCGCCTGGCGCACCCCGGCCACCAGCCGCAGGCCGCGGTCGGCGGCGCCGCGGCCGACATACAGGATCTGGCAACTGCGCGCCTGTTCGACCGTCTGCGGCTCGACGCGCACCAGCCGGACACCTTGCACGGATTCGTTCTCGAGCGTCCGATCCAGCACCTGGATGAATGCCGGTTCCGCCACCGCGCAGATCCGGAAGGCGTCGCGTGCCCCGCCCCGCGCGACCGGCCAGTCGACAAACCGCGTGAAGTTGTAGAGGTAAGCGGCCTTGACGTCGTTCTCGAGCGTCTCCTGCGTCGTCGGGACGGCGTTCCACGCCGGCATCACCGAGAGCACGCACACAACGAGCCGCCGCAGGTTGATCAGAATTGCCACACCGACCGGAGATAGACGCCCCGTGTGAATTCGAAGTGCTGCGCGGAGTTGACCGTGAAGAGCTCCGCGTGATGGTCGTGCAGCAGGTTCTGCCCGACGACCGATAGTTCCCAACGGTCGCGTGGCTTCCACCCGAGCCGCAGATCGAGTTCGCTGTAGGCCGGCACGAACGTATTCGGCCGCGAGCTCACGTGCCGGAACAAGGCGTCGCCAGCCAGCCCGTGACCCAGATCGGTGAACGACCGCAGCGAGAAGAGATGGCTCGGATCGTTCCCTTCGACGACCCCGCGAAACACGTCGGTGCTGCCCGGATCGAACGTGAGCGCCTTGTGCAGCCAGGCGTACGAGCCGTGGATGTTCCACCACTCGGCCGGCTTCACCGTGCCGGCCACTTCGACGCCGCCGGTCTTCGCGTTCAACCGGTTCTGCAGGACGATCACCGGCGCCGGTTGCAGCGCCAGTTCCGTGCTGCGGAGATCGTCGTAGTGATTGACGTAGGCGGCGACGTCCAGCGACACGATCGCATGCGGCCGGACGCGGTAGCCGATTTCGTAGGCGACCACCTTCTCCGATTCGAAGTCTTCGGTACCTCTGATCGGCGGGGGCCCGACGATCCGGAGATCGGTGTCGAACCGGGTCGGCAGCCGGACCGCGCGCGACACCGCTCCCCAGAGCGTCTGGCGATCGTTGGGAACCCAGCGGAGGCGAACGGTCGGCTGCGGCTCGATGCCGGTGAAGTCGTTGTGCTCGAATTTCGAACCGATCGTCGCGAACAACCGCTTCCCGGCGAGCGGGAACTCGTCCTGCACGAACAGGCTGACAAGACTCGAGGTCCGCACGCGCGGCTCGAAGAAGAAGCCGCCGATGCCGAGATCGTCGCCGTGCGTCACCTGCGCGGCGCCGCCAAAAACCAGGTCATGCCGGCTGCCGAGCGTCATCCGGTGCTGGACGTCGAGATTGTAGGTGTCGCGGTGCTCGACGAACTGCTGCGGGACCGTCCGGCCCGTGTGCTCGTAGGACGCCTGCGCCTGCAGGGCACCGCGGCCGGCAAAATCACGCCACCAGCGGCCCAGGACGTTGCCGCCGGCGATGTCGACGGTGTCGTCCTGACCGAAGAGCCCTTCGGCGCCCTTGTAGAGATCGCCCTGGATCAACCAGCGCGACGGCGCCTTCGGATTCGAGTCGAGGCGGAAGCCTCCTTGCCCGAACTGGATCGACTCGCCGGTCGAATCGCCGGTCGAAAACACGATCGGACCGCGGTTGCGGTACTTCCCGTAGACGCGGTAACTGCCGGCCGATCCCAGGCGTCCGCCATGACGGCCCGACGTGATCAGGTGCTCGTCGGTACCCGAGGCGACGGTGAAGATGTTGCCCTGCGATGCCGCCGATTCCCTGGTGATGATGTTGACGACGCCGTTGACGGCATTCGCGCCCCAGATCGTGCCGCCCGGGCCGCGAATCACCTCGATGCGATCGATGTCGGCGAGGAGCAGATCCTCGGCGTCCCAGAACGTGCCGGAGAAGAGTTGCGAATAGATGCTGCGGCCGTCGATCAGGACCAGCAGCTTGTTGGCCGGGTTGGTGTTGAAGCCGCGGGCGCTGATCCCCCACGTCGCCGAGTCGATTCGGGCCACGTCGATCGCGTCGGCGAGCCGGATGGCCTCGGCCAGGGTGGTGACGCCCGAGCGCCGGATGTCGTCCTGCCGCACGACCGAAACGGCCGCGGCCGTGTCGGCTAGATGTTCGGCCCGGCGCGACACCGACGTGACGTCGATCTCGGAGAGCTCTTCGATCGAGAGACGTTTCAGGTCCTGCGCCCGGGACGCCTGCTGATCCTGGGCGAGGGCCGCACGCGCGATGGACAGGACGATCGCGAAAGCTGCAGCCAGTTTGAACGGCAACGAGCGCCCCCGGTGACCCAAGAAATCAGTATACGACGCGGGCTCGGCAACTAGCTGAGCCATGACGGAAGCGGCCGCGCTTGATCTCTCGCGGCCGGTGACAGGCTTCAGTGGCGGCCGCGCTTGATCACTCGCGGCCGGGGACAGGCTTCAGTCGCGGCCGCCGCTTGATCATTCGCGGCCGATCGCAGGCTTCAGAGGCGGCCGCGCTTGATCACTCGCGGCCGATCTCAGACTTCAGGGGCGGCCGGCGCTTGATCGCTCGCGGCCGGGGACAGGCTTCAGTCGCGGCCGCCGCTTAATCATTCGCGGCCGATCACAGACTTCAGGGGGCGGCCGCACTTGATCATTCGCGGCCGACCTCAGGCTTCGGGGGCTCGCTTCGCTCGTGGTCAGGCTTCGGGGGCTCGCTTCGCTCGGGATCAGGCTTCGGGTTTCCGAGCCTCGAGTCTCGAATCTCGGCACACTGTCCCGCGAAGTCGCGCCCCCGGAGCCTCGAAGCCTGACTCCGGCCGCACCTGAAGTCCGCGTAAGATCCAGTAGATGCTGCGCGTCCTCGCCGCAGCGGCCGCTGTCCTGCTCCTCTCCGCCGCGCCTGGTGCGCAGCAGACGGCCGCACCCATCCCGCCCGTGCCGCCGCTGCCGCCTCCGTTCGACGAGTGGCTGGCCGACGTGCGCACCGAGGCGCTGTCGCGCGGCATCCGTACCGACGTCCTCGACGCGGCGCTGACCGGGATCGAACCGGTGGCCCAGATTCTCGAGCGCGATCGCACCCAGGCGGAGTTCACGCTCGACCTCGGCACCTACCTGAAGCGGCGGCTGACGCGGGATCTCATCAGGACCGGCCAGCGCAAGTACTCCGAGCACCGTGCGCTGCTGACGAAGATCGAGCGCGAGTACCACGTCAACCCGCGGATCGTCGTCGCGTTGTGGGGTCTCGAGTCGAACTTCGGACGGTTCGCCGGCGTCCGTCCGACCATCCCGGCCCTTGCCACGCTCGCCTACGATCAGCGGCGCGCCGCGATGTTCCGCAGCGAGCTCTTCAACGCGCTGGAGATTCTCAATCGGGGCGACATCGAGCTGGAGCACCTGAAGGGCTCGTGGGCCGGCGCGCTCGGACAGCCGCAGTTCATGCCGTCGAGCTACCTGCAATACGCCCAGGACGTCGACGGTGACGGCCGCCGCGACATCTGGGCGTCGTTGCCAGATGTCTTCGGGTCGATCGCGTTCTTCATCCAACGGCATGGCTGGACGGCGGGCGCCAGCTGGGGACGCGAGGTGAAGATTCCGGCAGACAAGCGGGCCGCGGCCGACGCCGTGCCGAAGCGCGAGACCGGCTGCCGCGCCGAGCGGCTGATGAGCGTGCCGCAACCGCTCAGCGCCTGGCGCAAGATCGGCGTCCGGACGCTGGCAGGCACCGCGCTCCCCGCGACGTCTACGCCCTCGTCGCTGGTCCAGGCCGGCACCCGGAGCTTCCTCGTCTATTCGAACTACGAAGCCCTCCTCGGATACAACTGCGCGCACACCTACGCGCTCAGCGTCGGCTTGCTGTCCGATCGGCTGCGCTGACGCCTGGCCCCGAAGCCTGACCACGGCCGCGAGCGATCAAGCGCGCCCGCCCCTGAAGTCTGAGATCGGCCGCGAACGATCAAGCGCGGCCGCCCCTGAAGTCTGAGATCGGCCGGCGGGCGATCAAGCGCCGGCCGCCCCCGAAGTCTGAGATCGGCCGCGAGCGATCCAGCGGCGGCCGCCCCTGAAGTCTGAGATCGGCCGCGAATGATCAGCGCGGCCGCCCCTGAAGTCTGAGATCGGCCGCGAATGATCAAGCGCGGCCGCCCCCGAAGTCTGAGATCGGCCGCGAGTGATCCAGCGCGGCCGCCTCTGAAGCCTGTGATCGGCCGGCGAGCGATCAAGCGCGGCCGCCCCTGAAGTCTGTCACCGGCCGCGAGTGATCAAGTGCGGCCGCCCCTGAAGTCTGAGATCGGCCGCGAGCGATCAAGCGCGGCCGCCCCGGAACAGCGCGGCCGCGTCTCATTCCGCGCGCAGCGACACCATCGGATCAATCCTCGCCGCGCGTCTCGCCGGCACCAGGCTCGCCACCAGCGCGATCGCGCCGAGCACCATCGCGATCGCCGCAAACGTCGCCACATCGAACGGCGTCACCTCGAACAGCAGCGTGCGCATGAAACGCGTCAACGCCGCCGCCCCGGCCAGCCCCGCGGCGATGCCGACGACCGCAAGCGTCATCCCCTGCCGCAGGATCATCAGCAGGATCCCGCCCGGCGTCGCGCCGAGCGCCATGCGGATGCCCAGCTCACGCGCCCCCTGGCTCACCACGTAGGCAATCACGCCGTAGATGCCGAGCGCCGCCAGGCCGAGCGCCAGCAGCGCGAACATCGTCAACAACGACGTCGCGAAGCGGCGCCGCGCCAGCGACTCGGCGACGCGACTCTCCATCGTCCGGACGTTGTAGAGCGGCAGATCCGGATCGATCGCGTGGATGGCCAGCGCGACATCTTTCGCCAGGGCGGTTGGATCGGCCGCGGATCGAATGACCACGTTCAATCCCCGCGACGGCGACTGCGTGTGCGGGAGGTACATCGCCATCCGCGACCCGGCGTCGAGCGCATCCTGCTTGATGTCGCCGACGACGCCAACCACCGTCATCCACGACGCGTTCGGGTTGGCGTCCATGCCGCCGATCCGGATGCGCTTGCCCACCGCGTCCTCTCCCGGCCACAACTCCCGCGCCATGTGCGCATCGACCAGCACGACGCGCGGATTGCCGCGCGTATCGGCGTCGGTGAAGGGGCGGCCGCGCAGCAGCGGGATGCCCATCGCCGCGAAGTAATTTCCGCCAGCCACTCGTTGATCGACATTGATGAAGCCTTGGCCGGGCGGCGGAGTGCGTCCCTCGACGACAATCGGGCCCCAGGCCATCATCTGGCTGAGCGGCAGCGAGGTGATGCCGCCGGTGGCGGTGACGCCGGGCAGCGCCGACAGCCGCGTCCACAGCGCGGTATAGGTCTCGAGCACCGCCGCCGCGTCGCCGTACTTGCGGCCGGTCATGGTCAGTTCGAGCGTGAGCGTCTGCGACGGATTGAATCCCGGCGGCACCTGCTGCACGCGCGTGAAACTGCGGATCAGGAGGCCGGCGCCGACCAGCAGGACGACCGATAGCGCCAGTTCCATCACGATCAGCAGTTGCCGCGTGCGCTGGCCGCGGCCCCACATCGCCCCGGCGCCCGACGATCCGCGGCCCGCATCGTCGAGATGCCGGTGGAGGTTGGCGCGGCCGAGTCGAAGCGCCGGCACCAGCCCGAACAGCACGCCCGCCACGATCGAGACGCCAAGCGTAAAGAGCCAGACGCGCCCGTCGATCGCGATCTCGTGAAGCCGCGGGACGCTCTTGGCCCCCTGCCGCTGGATCCATTCCAGCACCCAGAACGACAACACGATGCCGACCGCCCCACCGGCGGTCGCCAGCACCACGCTCTCGATCAGCAACTGACCGACGATCCGGCCGCGCGACGCGCCGATTGCTGCACGCACCGCGATTTCCCGCTGCCGGCCGAGCGCGCGCGACAGCAGCAGGTTGGCGACGTTGGCGCACGCGATCAGCAGGACGAACCCGACGGCTCCCATCAGGATGGCCAGCGATCGGCGGACGCCGCCGACGACCTGCTCCTGGAGCGGGACGATACTGAAGGTGAGGCCGCCGGTCGGTGGATAGATTTCCGGATGTTCGGTCCGCAGCCTGGCGGTGAGCCCGTCCATCTCCGCCTGCGCCTCGCGAACGGAGACGCCCGGTTTCAGGCGGCCGATCAGGTTGTAGTCCTCGCGATTGCGGATCCGCGCCGCATCGGCGGGAAGCGGCAGCGGCAACAGCACATCGGCGTGTTCCGCGCCGCCGAGGGTCGGCATCACCTCGCGCGGCAGATCGAATGTCGACGGAAGGACGCCAATCACCTGGTAGGGCTGGCCGTTCAACGTCAGCGTGCGCCCGACGACGGCGGGATTGCCGCCGTAACGCCGCTGCCACGCACCGTGTCCGAGGATGGCGACGCCGGGCTGTCCTGGGCGATCGTCGTCAGGCGAGAACAACCGCCCGGCCGCCGGACGCACGCCAAGCATCGGCAGCAGGTTGGCCGACATGCGGATCGTGCCGATCCGCTCGGGCTCACCGTCGCCGGTGAGGTTGTAGTTCGAGCCGATCGCAATGGCGAGATCGGCGAAACCCGAGTGGCTGGTGCGGATGTCGAAGTACTGGGCGGTCGAGAACCAGTCCTCGGCAATCCCCAGCCCCGGCGAGCGGTTCCAGAGAATGACCAGCCGATTGGCGTTGGCGTAGGGCAGCGGCCGCAGCAGCAGCGCGCTCGCCACGCTGAAGATCGACGAATTCGCTCCAACCCCCAGCGCGATGGAAAGGACGGCGGCAAGGGTGAACCCCGGCGTCCGCGCGAACGAGCGGATCGCGTAGCGAAGATCGGCCATTAGATGGCTCACGGTCACTCCGAATCTCCTTCCCGTCGGGGAAGCATGTCAGAAATCTGGTCAGCCACGAGGCGACCCCCAACAAGTGCCGAATCAGGCAGACAAAATCGTAAGTTGGGGGTCATCCGGATGTCATTCTGTTGGCACTTCGGACGAGCCGGGCACGGATAATAGCTCAGCCATGGATGATCGCCGCCCTGCCCTCCGGACCGAACACGCCACAAGGATTTTCGAAACCGACGCCGAACTCGCCAGCCGCCTGGCCCGATTCGTTGTCGACGGCCTGGCCGCCGGCGACCGGGTGGTCGTGATCACGACGAGCTACCACCGCCACGCCATGGCCGGCCGGCTCGAATCCGACGGCGTCAGCCTCGATGCGCTGATGCAGCCCGGACGCCTGCAGATCGTCGACGTCCTGGAGATCCTCGATCAAATCGTCGTCGAAGGCGAGGTCTCCGCGGAGCGCTTCGGCGTCGCCTTCGCGCCCCTGCTGCCGCCTGGCGAGACCGCTCAGCGTGTGTGGAGTGAAGCGCCGGCCATCCTCGTCGAACGCAGCCAGGTCGAACAAGCGGTGAGGGTCGAACAGCTGACCGCCACGCTCGCCGATGGACGTCCCATCGACGTGACCTGCGCCTATCACGCCGGACAGTTCCAGGGTTCCGACGGCTACGACTCGGTGCGCCGGATCTGCCGCGAGCACGCGCGTGTCGAAACCGAAGCAGCCACACAGGCGGCCGACGTGTTCGCCGCGGTGGCCTCCGCGCTCGGCGACGAGCGTACCGACCTGCAGCGCCGGCTGCGCGACGTGCAGCGCGAGCACGAGGGCTGCCTCGAGGCCGAACGGCGCAAGGACGTTTTTCTGGCGATGCTCGGGCACGAACTGCGCAACCCGCTCGCGCCAATCATGACCGCGCTCCAGCTGATGAAGCTGCGCGGCGACGATACCGCCCGGCGCGAGCGCGGCATCGTCGAGCGGCAGGTGCATCACCTGGCCCGGCTGGTCGACGACCTGCTCGACGTGTCGCGGATCACGCGCGGCAAGGTGCAGCTGCGCCGCCAGCGTTTCGAGGTCGCAGCGGCGGCGGCGCGCGCCGTTGAAATGGTCGGGCCGCTCATTGTCGAACGCGCCCAGCTGCTGACGGTGGACATCTCGCGAAGCGGCCTGACCGTCGACGGCGACGAGCTGCGCATCGCGCAAGTGCTCGCCAACCTGTTGAGAAACGCGGCGAAGTACACCGATCCCGGCGGCCGCGTGACGCTGCGCGCCCGTGAGGACGGCGATGCCATCGAGATCGTCTGCGAGGACACGGGGGCGGGGATCCCGGCCTATCAGCTGCCGCAACTCTTCGATCTGTTCTCACAGGGAGAGCGGACGCTCGATCGTGCGCAGGGAGGGCTCGGGCTCGGGCTGTCGCTGGCGCGAAGCCTCACCGAACTGCACGGTGGCACCATCACGGCCGCCAGCGCCGGGCCTGGAATGGGCAGCATCTTCACCGTCCGCCTGCCGCGGGCCGCGGCTCCCGCACGCCCCATCGCGCATGACGCCGCCGCCACTGAGGCGGCGCCGGCCCCCGAGCCGCGCCAGCGAATCATGGTCGTCGACGGCGATCAAGTGGAGGCGCACCTGCTGGCGTCCGGGCTGACGCAGGCAGGCTACACGACGCTTGCGGTGTACGACGCGGCCACGGCGCTCGCCTCGATCGACGAGTTCCATCCCGACGTCGTCGTCGTCGATCTCGATCTGCCCGCCATGGACGGCTTCGACTTTGCCCGTCAGCTTCGTGCGCAACCTGACCAGCAGCCGGCGCTCAAGCTGATCGCCCTGACGACGCCGTCGCAAAAGCGGCCCGCGTCGGAGATGCTGAAGTCCGGATTCAATGCCCACGTCCCCAAGCCGTCGAGCGTGGAGCAGGTCATCGCCGCGCTGCAGCCGGCGGTGAACTGAACCGGCCTCGGCGTCAGCGTCGGAGCGTCTGCGCCGGGTCGACGTGCATCGCCCGCCGGGCCGGCACGAGCGCGGCGAGAACGGCCGTGCCCGCGAGCGTCGCCGAGACGGCGGCGTAGGTCACCGGATCGGATCGGGTGATTCCGAACAGTTGCGCTTCGAGAAGAGGGGTGAGCGCCAGCGCGAGGAGGCCGCCAATCGCAATGCCGGCCAGCGCCAGGCGCAGTGCGTGCCCGAGCAGGAGGTTCAGCACCTGTGAAGGCATCGCGCCGAGCGCGAGACGGATACCCACTTCCGCGGTCCGCTCGGCGGTCACCAGAGTGATCACCCCGTAGACGCCAAGCGCCGCCAGTCCCAGCGCGAGCACCCCGAACACCGCCACCAGCACCAGCACGAAGCGCCGTTCGGCGACCGATCGGCTCCGGATCTCGTCCATCGTCCGCAGATCGGTTGGAGGATTCGCGTTGAGATCGCGCATCACCTGCCGGACGGCCGGCGCCAGTTGGGCGGCGTCGCCAGACGTTCGAATCGCCAGGTAGGGAGACACCGGCGGACCTTGCCGGTAGGTGATGTACAGCTCCGGCCGTGGCGTCTCCTCGAGCGTTCCGTGCTTGATGCTGCCGGTCACGCCGACAATCGTCAGCCAGCGGCCGTTGCCGCCGAGCCGGACCTGCTTGCCGATCGGGTCTTCGCCGCCGAACACCGACATCACGCAGACCGAATTGACCACCGCCACCGGCATCGACATCATGTCGTCCTGGCGGCTGAACGCACGGCCGCGCAGGATCGGGATCTGCATCGCGCCGAAGAAATCGAACACGGCCCTCCGCATTTCTACCTCGGGCCACTCGGCGCGCGGCTTACCCGATCCCTGCACCTCGATCATTGTCGTCAGTCCCGTGCTGCCGAGCGGCAGCCGGGTCGTGCCGCCGATCGCCGTCACGCCAGGCAGCGCACGGACGCGCGATTCGAGTTCGTCGTAGAACTGCAGTTGCGACGCGACGTCGCCGTAGCGGGGCGGCACGTTGACCTGCAGCGTCAGCAGATGCCCGGCCTGGAACCCGGGATCGACGTGCAGCACCGAGATGAAACTGCGAAGCAGCAGTCCGCCGCCGATGGTCAGCGTCATTGCGAGCGCCACCTCCGCGACGATGAGCACGGCGCGAACGCGCCGACGGGTCCGCGACGATGTCGTGCGGCCGCCTTCGCGGAGCGCATCCTGGGCCGGCGTATGCGCCGCGGCAAAGGCCGGCAGGACACCAACCGCCACGCCGGTCGCAAGCGACACGACCGCCGCGAACACGAGCACCGGCATGCCGGCGGTCACCTCGCCGAGCCGCGGCAACGTCGCCGGAGCGAGCGCGATCATCGCCCGGGTGGCGATGACCATCAGGCCGAGACCGGCGGCGCCGCCGGCCGCCGCGAGCACGACGCTCTCGACGAGCATCTGCTGCACGAGGCGCCGGCGCGACGCACCGAGCGCGGTGCGAATGGCGAGGTCGCGGCCCCGGCCTGCGGCGCGCGCCAGCAGCACGTTCGCGACGTTGATGCAGGTGATGAGCAGCACGACAGCGACGCCGGCCAGCAGGATGATCAGCGCCGGGCGGAGCGCGCCCACCGCCTGTTCGTGCAGTGGCCGGGCGGTGACCGCCCAGCCGGAATTGGTATCCGGAAAGTCGATCGCTCGCTGCCGGGCGATCGTCGCAAGCTCTTCCCGCGCCTTGTCGATCGATGCGCCGGCGCGCAGGCGGCCGATCACCGCGAGGTAGTGAATGCTGCGGTTCGGTTGACCGCTCGCATCGACCAGGCGGGGATCGCGATGCCGCGTCATCTGCACCCAGCCGTCAGCCTCGTTGGCGCGCGTGAACCCGGAGGCGACCAGCATGGAACGGTAGGGAAAAACGAAATCCTCCGGCATCACACCGAGCACGGTCAACGGCGTCGGCGATCCAGTCATCGCAATCGTCCGGCCGACGACGCCGGGATCGCCACCGAGCCGGCGTTGCCAGAACCGGTAGCTCAGGACGACGGTCGCGTCAGGATCGCCGTCGCGAAAGGTTCGACCGAGGAGCGCGTCGCGGCCGAGCAGGGCGAACATGCCGGGCGTGACGGTCGATGCCTGGACGACTTCGGGCTCCGCATCGATCCGCACCTGCGCCGGCGTGAGGAACGCGTACATCCCCTCGACGGCGGCAAATGAGGGGGCCGCCCGGAACGCCTCGAAGTTTGCCGGCGACACGCTGTTGGCGTGCTCCCCGCGGTTGGTGTTGTCGCTCCACACCGCCACGAGTGCGCCGGGGTCCTGGTAAGGCAGCGGCCGCAGCAGCACCGCATTGACGACGGCGAACATCGCGCTGTTGGCGCCGATGCCGAGCGCCAGCGACGCGACGGTCAGCGCGGTGAAGAGCGGCGCCCGGCGGCACTGCCGCAGCGCGAGACGCAGATCGTTGCCGAGCGATTCCCAACTCATGGACGTCGTCCTCTCAGTGCGCGATGCGTGATGGCGCGGCCAGGCCCACCAGGTGGTGACGGACCGCCACCGTTCGGCGGCGCCGTCGGCCAGCGCGTCGCCGAGATCGAGGGCGGCAAGCAGGACGGCGCGGCGCGGCGAGCGAACCCAGCAGGCGGCCAGCCGATCGCGCGACAGCCCAAGCAGTTCGGCGCCGAACTGCCGGCGGTGACTGCGCGGGTAGGCCAGCAGGGCCGCACCGAACAGCGCCGTCCAGGCGGCCGAGGCGAGCGACGCGGTTGCCGGATGCGGGCGATGTCCGGACGACACGTTCACCGTCTGGACTCCGGCAACAGGCGATGCGCGCGGGCCGCTTCGACCTGGTCCTCGAGACGTCGCGCCTCGGCGCGCGCGACGGCGCGGCCGCGCGCCGTGATCCGGTAATAGCGGCGCCGCTCGTCGTCGCCGTCGGCCGAGTCGACGTTTTCGATCAGTCCTTCGTCGAGCAGGCGCGCCAGGGCGCGATACATCGTGCCGGTCCGCATCGGCAGCACGCGGGCGAAGCGGGCCTCGACCGCCTGGGTGATGGCGTAGCCGTGGCGATCGCCCTCGAAGAGCGCGAGCAGGATTTCGAAGGAGATCGGGGTGAGCGGCAGCGATTCTTCCGGGGAGCGGAACGGCATGCGTGCATCATGCATATATTCATGATGCACGGCAATCCGAAAGTGATGGAGCGCGGGACGAAGCGCGAATCAGGAGAGCCCGTCGCGAAGCCGATCCTTCAGCGTCGCCCATTCGAGGCCGAACCGCGCGAGGTACTTGCGCAGCCGATCGGCATCGTTGGGACTGGACTTGCGGGTGCGAGACCGATCGAACAGGACCCGGCCGGCCGCCGACAACGAAGGCTGCGACCGGCAGACCTCCAGCACGTCGTCGAGTTGAACCCGATCGAAGCGATCGAGATCGACGAGCGCCGCCGCGGGCAGGACGCGGTCGGCCAGCGTTTCCCCGGTTGGCGCGGCGCTCAGCCGCCACACCTGCCGGAGGTGGACGACTTCGGCGCGCACCTGCTCCGCGGTGATGCGCCCGGCTGGCGCCAGCGTCGCCAGCCGCGTGATCGCCGCATTGAGATCGCGGAAGTTGCCAGGCCAGCGGGCGTCGTCGCTGGTGGCAAACGCGAGAAACGCCTCGCGCGCCTCGCGGCTGAACCTGACGACTGTCCCCGACCGGCGGCGATACTGCTCCAGCTCGTAGTCGACGTTCGGCGCGATATCCTCGCGGCGGTCGACGAGGGCTGGCAGCTCGAACGTCCAGAGGTTGATGCGAGCCAGCAGATCGTCGCGAAAGCTGCCTCGTCTCACTGCCTCGGCGAGATCGCGATTGGTGCCGGCGAGGAGCTGAAAGTCGCTCGAGACCTCGCGATCGCTGCCAAGCGGCATGAACCGCTTTTCTTCGAGGGCGCGCAGCAGCATCGCCTGCTCGTCGAGGCCCAACTCGGCGATTTCGTCGAGGAAGAGAAGCCCGCCGTCTGCGGCGACGAGCAGCCCGGCGCGATCGCGAAGCGCTCCGGTGAAGGCCCCCTTGACGTGGCCGAAGAGCGCCGACATCGCCGCATCCCCGCGCAGCGTCGCGCAGTTGACCTCGACGAACGGACCTTTCACCAGCCGCCGCGAGTGTTTCAGCTCGTGAATGCGCCGGGCGAGGAGCGACTTGCCCGCCCCGGTCGGTCCCAGCAGCAGGATCGGCGCCGCCGACCTGACCGCCACACGATCGAGGCGCTCGACCACCGCGTTGAACGCGCGGTTCCGCGTTTCGATGCCCGACTTGAGGAGCGTTCGCGCATCGAGCTCGTCGCGGGCGAAGCGCGACGCAATGCGATCGTACTTGGAGAGATCGAGATCGATGATGCGGTAGCTGCCGGGTCCGGCCCGCTCCGGGGCGGCCGGCGGATTGGTCTGCAGCAGCCGGGCCGGGATGTGGCGCGACTCGGTCAGCAGGAAGAGACAGATCTGCGCGACGTGCGAACCGGTGGTGATGTGGACCAGGTAGTCCTCGCCGTCGGCCTCGAAACGATAGGCGCGCGAGAAGTCGTGCAACGCACCGTAGACCTCTTCGAAATCCCACGGATCGGCGGTCTCCCACTGCGAGATCCGGACCGCGGTCTCGGGCGACACGCGCTCGATGTCGTCGCGCACGGTTTCGGCGAGCCCCCGGTACCGTTGCGGCGCGAGGAGTTCGAATCGTTGGATCAACAGATCCTCGTGCTGGCACGCGGCGACGCTCGGCCGCCACGCGCTCCAACGCCCGGGGCCGTGCCCCTTGTCGAGACTCGTGCCGAGCAGCCCGAACAGCACCGTTTTTGACATTATCCTCTTGTCTATAAATTATCTCACGGCATCAAGGCTATCGGCGTCGCCGACACTCCTGATATCCGCATCATGCGTCCGTAAAACGCAGAAAACACGTAGCTTGCTGTCAATATCCGAAGCTGATTGAACGCTTGGCACCTCATCTGCACTCTAGGAACAGCGAGGACAACGGTCATGGCCAATTCCACGCTGTTTCGAACGCTTCGCGGGCTCTTCGTACCAAACGCACCGGTCACGAACGACGAAGGCGGACGCGCCTATGCGCGCCCGTCACGCGAAGCGCTCGCGCAGTACGCCGTGACCGGGTGCCTGAACACGACCTTCTACGCGTCAGACGCGCGCCAACTCGACGAAGTGCTGGCGCTGTGCGCCGAGGTCTCGCCACTCTTCCTGGCGAAGGCCGCGCTCTACGCCCGCGAACGTGGACGAATGAAGGACATGCCCGCGCTGCTCCTGGCCGCGCTCTCGCGGCGCGATCCGGCGCTCATGGATCGCGTCTTCGATCGCGTCGTCGACTCGCCGCGCGTCCTGCGCACCTTCGTGCAAATCGTTCGCTCGGGCGCGACCGGACGGAAGTCGCTCGGCTCGGCGCCAAAGCGCGCGGTCCGGCGCTGGCTGGAACGTCGAACCGATGCGGCAGTGTTCGCCGCATCGGTCGGGCGGGCGCCGTCGCTCGCCGACGTCGTCCGAATGGTCCACCCGAAGCCGGCCACGCCGGACCGCGAGGCGCTGTACGCCTACTTGCTGGACCGCCGCGTCGAGGAATCGCGCCTGCCGCCCGTCGTCCGGCAGTACGAAGCGTTCAAGCGTGGAGCGGCCATCGATGCGCCGGATGTACCGTTCCAGATGCTCACGTCGCTGCCCCTCTCGCGCCAGGATTGGTGCGGGATCGCGCGCCGCGCATCGTGGCAGACGCTGCGGATGAACCTGAATACGTTTGCGCGTCAGGGCGTATTCGACACGCCGGGCATGGCGGAACTGGTGGCATCACGGGTGGCCGATCGCGTCGAGATCGGACGCACGCGTCCGCTGCCGTATCAACTGCTGGCCGCAACCCGCGCGGCGGACTCGACCGTTCCACCGGCCGTCCGCCGCGCGCTCGAGACGGCAATGGAACTGGCGATCGCCAACGTGCCGATCGTCGAGGGTCGGGTCGTTGTTTGCCCCGATGTGTCCGGTTCGATGCGCTCGCCGTTGACCGGCGCGCGCAAGGGAGCGACAACAGCGGTGCGGTGTGTGGACGTCGCGGCGCTGGTCGCGGCGGCGATCCTCCGGCGCAACCCGGACACCGAGGTGCTGCCCTTCGAGAACTCGGTCGTGCCGATCAGGCTTTCGCCGAACGATACGGTCGTCACGAGCGCCGAGCGCCTCGCGTCGATTGGCGGAGGCGGAACGGCGGTCAGCGCGCCGCTTGCCCTGCTCAACCGGCGCCGGGCGAAAGTGGACCTCGTGGTGATCGTGTCCGACAACCAGTCATGGGTCGACCGGCGCATCGCCGGGGGAACCGCGACGATGGAGGAATGGTCGGCGCTTCGTGCCCGCAATCGGCAGGCACGGCTGGTCCTCATCGATCTGCAGCCGAGCAGGACGACGCAGGCAGTGGAGCGTGACGATATCCTGAACGTCGGTGGTTTCTCAGATGATGTGTTCGACCTGGTTGCCGAATTCTGCAGCGGCCGCCTCGGCAGCGGCCACTGGGTCGAGCAGATCGAAGCGCTGACAGTCTGAGCGCGTGCGAGGGGAATGCTCGCCGGGACTACATCCTGTAACGGTGAATCAGTCTCGGCATGACCGGTTGTCCCCTTGTACGCGGCAAGCCGGGTGAATGCGGGCGGGAGTACATGGCTGATACCCGGGTTCGAACCCCGGACCGGGCCGCACCGCGGACCGGGACCTCTCGCCCATGGTTGTCACCTTGGTGGTTTGACGCTTCGAACCTCGAATCTCGGACGGCGAACATGGACCACGTGCACATCGACGGCGCGCAGGGTGAAGGCGGCGGGCAGGTCCTGCGGACCGCGCTGTCGCTCTCGCTGATCACCGGCCGTCCGTTCCGGATGGAGCACATCCGTGCGCGACGCCGGAAGCCCGGGTTGTTGAGGCAGCATCTGACCGCGGTGCAGGCGGCGCAGGCGATCGGACGCGCGACGGTCACCGGCGCGGAACTTGGATCCTCAGCGTTGACATTCGAGCCGGGCCGGGTCGAACCCGGCGAGTACAGGCTGGCGGTCGGGACGGCTGGCAGCAGCACCCTCGTGTTTCAAACCGTGCTCCTGCCGCTGCTGCTCTCGAAGGGGCCATCGGAGCTGGTGCTCGAAGGCGGCACCCACAACCCGATCGCGCCGCCATTCGATTTCATCGCCAGGACGTTCCTGCCGGTGCTGCAGCGAATGGGGGCAGTTGTGGACGTTCGCCTGGAGCGGCACGGGTTCTATCCGGCCGGCGGCGGAAAGTTCACGGCACACATCGAGCCGTGCCGAGCGCTGTTGCCGCTGGCGTTGCTCGACCGCGGCGAGACGAAGATCGGCGCGCGGGCACTGATTTCGTCGCTCGCCGAATCGATCGCCAAGCGTGAGTTGACGGTCGTCCGCGAACGCCTGCGCCTGGACCGTGACGCGTGCATCGTCGTGCCGGTCGGAAATCCGATCGGACCGGGGAACGTACTGATGATCCAGATCGAGTCGGCCGGGATGTGTGAAGTCATCACCGGGTTCGGCCAGCGCGGGGTCAGCGCCGAAGATGTCGCAGCGCGCGCGTGTGACGATGCCGAGGCGTACCTGGCCGCCGGTGTACCGGTTGGTGCGCATCTCGCAGACCAGCTGCTACTGCCCCTGGCGCTGGCCGGCGAAGGGCGATTCCGGACGCTGGCGCCGACGGCGCACACGACCACCAATGCCGACGTGATTCGACAATTTCTCGACGTGAGCATTGCTATCAATGAAGATCCAGCCGGCGGCACGCTCATTCGCGTCGGCCAGGACCGGTGACCGAACCATGAAGACCAAAGACCTCGCGAAAATGGGCATCCCGCCCGGACCGTGTGCGGAGACGGCAAAGCAGATCCTTCAGCAGGCGCAGTCGGCCCGGCGCAGCGTGCTGCCGGTCCTCGACGAGCTGCGGCGTGTGGCCGCATCGCCCGAATCGTTCCGCAACGATCCGGCCTACGCGCACCTCGCCCAGATGCTGATCGATCACGCGTCGGCCGCTTCCGGATTCGTGCCGCGCGCCGTTGACGCGCCCTATCAGATCTGGGGGGACGCACTCGAGGCGACCGCCGTCCAGCAATTGAAGAATGCCTGCCGGTTGCCGGTCTCGGTAGCCGGGGCGCTGATGCCGGACGCGCACCAGGGATACGGCCTGCCGATCGGCGGCGTCCTGGCGACAAAGAATGCCGTGATCCCGTACGCGGTCGGCGTCGATATCGCGTGCCGCATGAAGCTGACCGTGCTCGATCTACCGCTGAGCGCGCTCGAACGCGACGAGCAGAGGCTGACCAAGGCGATCGAGCGCGAGACGCGCTTTGGTGTCGGCGCCGAGTTCAGCAGCAAGCGGCAGCACGAGGTGATGGACGCCGACTGGCGGGTCACGCCGGTCACGTCGAAGTTGAAGGATCGCGCCTGGGCGCAACTTGGCACGAGCGGCAGCGGCAATCACTTCGTCGAGTTCGGCGAACTGACGGTGATGGATCCGGCCGCCGGCCTGGCGCCCGGATCGTATCTCGCGCTCCTCAGCCACTCCGGCAGCCGGGGCAGCGGCGCGCAGATCGCGCAGCACTACAGCAAGCTTGCGCAAAGCCTGCACCCGGAACTGCCGCGCGAACTCTCGCACCTCGCATGGCTCGATCTCGCGAGCGAGGCCGGCCAGGAGTACTGGGCCGCGATGGAGTTGATGGGGCGCTACGCCGCCGCCAACCACGCGCTCATTCACCGCCACATCGCGCGGGCACTCTCGGTCGACGTGTTGCTCGACGTCGAGAACCATCACAACTTCGCGTGGCGAGAGCGGCACACGCTCGCCGACGGTTCCGAGGCCGAGGTGATCGTTCACCGCAAGGGGGCGACGCCGGCGGGTGCAGGAGTCCTCGGCGTCATCCCCGGCTCGATGGCCACTCCCGGCTACATCGTCCGCGGCAAAGGGGTCGACGCATCCTTGCATTCGGCGTCGCACGGCGCCGGGCGCCGGATGAGCCGCACGGCGGCCAAGGAAAAGTTCACGTGGCAGATGGCCAACAAGTTCCTCCGCGAACGCGGCGTCCGCCTCATCTCGGCCGGACTCGACGAGGTGCCGATGGCCTACAAGGACATCGAGTCGGTCATGGCGGCACAGAGCGACCTGGTCGAGACGCTGGCGAAGTTCGAGCCAAGATTGGTGAAGATGGCGCCCAGCGGCGAGCCGCCAGAAGATTGAAGAGCGGTTGAGCTGGCGGCGTTGCGGTATCTCAGAGGGCTGGGCAGCAAGGGTACCGAACTTGCTGCCCGGCGACGATGGGAGGCCCCATGTCCAGGTTACGGCTGGCTGTGCTGGTGACGTTGACGATGGCCGCGGCGTCGTGCGGCGCGGAAAATCCGGCTGGCCCTGGCGAAGTCGGCTGCGGGGTCGCCGTCACGTCACCGTCCTGCCTGGTGGGCACCTATGTCCTGACCCAGGTCAACGGCCAGGTGCTGCCCGCAACGGTCGACAGCACTCATCAATTGACCGGCGCCATGATGAGCCTGACCAACGACGGCACGTTCGCCGGCACGATTGCGTCCCGTGAGGTGAACAACGGCGCCGTCGTCAGCCAGCGGACGGATCCCATCTCGGGTACCTACACGGTCACCGGCGCGACGACGCTGTCGCTCACTGTGCAGGGGAATGCGCCAACGACCGCGACGGTCACCGATACCACGTTGACGTTCGCCGCCGGCGGCTTCACGTTCACGTTTCGGAAGCAGTAGTCTCGCTCGCAGCTCGCGGCTCGCGGCTCGGGGTTCTAGCGATCAGGACATCGCCGCGGCGGACGAGCCTTCGGATCGGAGATTCAACAGTAACCACCCCGTCGCCCCGATGATGACCGCGGGCATCCAGACAACGGCGATCACCGCAGCTTCAGAGCGGGCACCAGGCCCGTTGATCAACTCGCGCATGTACAAGGCGTACAACACCGTCACCGTCAACACTACCGCCGTCTTCACATCCGCGCGCCGGTAACGCGCGCAGACGCCAAGCCCAAACACCGCGCTGGCCAGAACGAGCCCGCACAGCGCCCACCGCACGTGATAGTCCACGAGCAACCGGGTCGCGGAATCGGCGCGGCCCGCCTGCTGCAATTCACGGGCGCGGACGCGAATCTCGCTGACTGGTCCTTCCGCGAGCCCACGCTCGAGCCGTCCACCGGCCGTGGCTTCGCGGAAGATCTGATTGCTCTCGGGAATCACCCACACGATCGCCATCCACATCGACACGCTGGTGGCCACGGCGAGCCCGAGGGTGCGCCGCCGCACCCCGCGTGTCATCGGTCGGCCGTGCAGGCCGGCGCAGACACCGATCAGGACGCCGAGCGGCACGGTGAGCGGCAGCACGCTGGGGATCAGCATCATGAAGAGCGCCGCTTTCCACGATTGGCCGGTGTCGAAACGGAGCCACGCGAAGAAGGCCGGCAACGTCGCCGCCAGGCCAAGCAGGAGCGATATGCCGCCACCCACGGCCACGGTTCGCCCGAGCGCGCCCTGATCGGCGTCGAGCCGCGACAGGACACCGCGTCGCAGTGTCCGCGGCCACAGGACGACAAGCACCTTCACCAGGGCCAGGTAGCCGCGAACCAGTACGGCGCGCCGGCCCCACACGCTGGCGCCCATGCACTCCCGCTGCAGGTCTGCAATGACTGGATCGATGACCCGCGCCATCGTTTCCTCGCGACAAACCCGCTGCAGCACGGATCGAACGCGCAGGCCGGGCGCGCTCATCGGCCGGCCTCCGGGGCGAGGCGTGCGGCCATCAGCGTCCAGGCATCCAAAACGCGACGCCCGAAGGCCGTGGCGGTATATAGGCGGCGCGGCAGGCCGCCCGCGGCATCGGGGGGATCCTCCAGGCGCGACGCCACGAACCCTTTGTCCTCCATCCGCCCCAGCGTGACGTAGACCGTGCCGCGCTTCAGCCGCCGCCGCGAACCCGCGACGAGCTGCAATCCGTACATCTCGCCATGCTGGAGCAGCAATTCGAGGATCAGCGCCTCCTTGGGAGGCAGGGACGGCAGGATCGGCGGGGTCGGCACGGCTGGCAGTCTTACAAGATATAAGACTGATGTCAAATCGCCCGCACTCAGGAGTCCGGATCCAGCATCTTCGCGATCATCACCTCGGTCGACTTGACGATCGCCACCGCATCGTCGCCACGCCGCAGCTTCAACGCCTTGACCGCATCGGCGGTGATCACCGCGGTCAGCACCTGGTCGCCGACGCGCAGCCGCACCTGCGCGAGCAGGCCGTCGACCCGCACCTCGTCCACGTAACCGCGCAGCCGGTTGCGCGCGCTGAGCACGCCAATCGGCTGATCACCCGCCGCGGGCCGGGAACGTCGGCGGGACTGCGGTTGACGCGCGGCCGTGAGCCGCTCGATCTCCGCCTCGGTGACCCGATGATGTCCTCCTTCGGTGCGAATGGTTCGTACGCGGCCGGCGTGCACCCATCGCTTGAACGTCGAATAGCCGACGCCCAGTTGTGCCGCCGCCGCCCGGATTGTGAGTGGTGCCATTCTCGTGTTCCATGCCGAGGGTCGAGGGTCGAGGCTCGAGTTCCGGAAAGGCGCAGTTCGCAATCAACTGCTCGGTTTGAGCCGGTTTAGTGCGATTTGATCGCCTATTCGACGCGATATACAGTAGCACTACTCGAAGGAGACGAGCGGTGCGAACATTGCGGGTCTGGCGACGGTGTCTGTGGCTGCTGCTGGTGGTGGCCGTGACCACGCCGGCGTTTGGCCAGGTGGCGGCTGGCACGGTGACCGGGCAGGTCACGGATACCGCAGGTGCGGCGCTGCCGGGTGCGACGGTTACGGCGACATCCACCGTCATCGGCTTTTCGCGGACCACCGTCACCGCGGCTGACGGCGGCTTCACCATCCCCTCCGTGCCGCCCGGGCGATACGAGATTCGCATCGTGTTGGCCGGGTTCCGGCCGCTGACCCGCGCCGCCGTGCAGGTTGCCACCGGCGAGACCATCCATCTCGACCTTCATCTCGACGTCGGCGGCGTCGCCGAGGCGGTCACCGTCACCGCCGATGCGCCACTGCTGCGCAGCCAGACGTCGGGCCTCGGCCAGGTGATCGACACGCGCAAGATCGCCGGCCTGCCGCTCAACGGTCGAAGCTTCCTGTCGCTGGTCGGTCTGGCGCCAGGCGTCGCCTTTCCGCCGAGTTCGGCGGTCCCGCGCATCAACGGCGGCCGCCCCCGCACCAACGAATACCTGTTCGACGGCATCTCCGTGCTCCAGCCCGAACCGGGACAGGTGGCCTTCTTCCCGAACATCGACGCGATCCAGGAATTCAAGGTCGAGAGCAACAGCGCGCCGGCTGAATTCGGGCGCTTCAACGGTGGGGTCGTCAACCTGACGACCAAGTCCGGCACCAACGCGGTGCGCGGCAGCATGTTCGAGTTCTTCAGGCACGAGGACCTGAACGCGCGCAATTACTTCGCGTCCACCAATCCGGTGAAGCCGAAGTTTCGACGCGATCAGTTCGGCGGCGTGACCGGCGGGCCGATTCAGCGCGACCGCACGTTCTTCTTCGTTGACTACCAGGGCCAGCGCCAGACCATCGGCCGCACCGTGATCTCGACCGTCCCGACGCTGCTCCAGCGGCGCGGCATCTTTACGGAACCGATCGGCGGCCGCGTGCCGTCGATCTTCGATCCCGCAACCACCGTCACCAATGGCAGCGTGACGACGCGGACCGCGTTTGCCAACGACACGATCCCGGACGACCGCATCGATCCGGTCGCCCGCGCCCTGCTGGCTCGCTATCCGGATCCGACCAGTGCCGGCACGGCCAACAACTTCCGCCGCGTCGCCAATGAATCCGTGGACCAGGACCAGGGCAGCGTCCGGATCGATCACACGTTCGGGCCGCAGCGCGATCGTCTGTTCGGCCGGCTGACGCGTTTCCGTGAGGACTTCCGCCCCGTCACTCCCCTGCCGGACGGCAGCGGCATCACCACGGGGACACTGGGACCGCAGCGGACAGGCGCGTGGTCGTTCGCGTCTGGCCACCAGCACACGTTCAGCGATCGGCTGCTCAACGAAATCCGCGTCGGCGATACGCGACGTTCCGTAGCACGCGACGCGGCGCGGCTCGACGGCTCGATCGGCGACACGCTGCACCTGCCCGGCATCCCCACCGGCGCGCAGTTTGCCGACACGCTGCCGACCTTCCTGATCGCGGGCTACCAGCAGCTTGGCTCGCCGCAGAACACCGCCAGCGACTTCAGCACCAGCGTCACGCAAATTGCCGACACGCTCTCGTGGCTGAAAGGGCGCCACGCGATCAAGGTGGGCGCCGACCTGCGCTGGGAACGTGTCAACGTCATCCAGCCGGCATCGCCAACCGGCCAGTTCACGTTCAGCAGCCTCTTCACCGATCTTCCCGGCACCGCCAATACGGGGACGCCCTTCGCCAGCTTCCTGCTCGGCCAGGTCCAGCTCTTCTCCATCGACTTGCAGCAGCAGACGGTTCGCAACCGCGCGCACTTCGAGGAGTACTTCGTCCAGGACGACTGGCGGCTCTCCGATCGCGTCACCGTCAACGCCGGCCTGCGCTACACGCTGAACTTTCCCTCGGTCGAGGCCGACGACCAGGCCGCGGTCTTCAACCTCGACACCCGGCAACTCGATTTCCTCGGCGAGAACGGCAATCCTCGCGCGGCGCGTCAACTCCACAAGCTCAACTTCGGTCCGCGCCTCGGCATCGTCGGGCGGATCAACGAGAAGACCGTGGCACGCACCGGCTACGGGCTCGTTTTCATCGAGCAGGCCGGCATCACGACGCCGTTCACGACGCCCGTCTTCCCGTTCCTGCAGACGGTCAACCAGCGCACGCTCGACAACATCGTCCCGGCCTTCACCCTCGCCGCCGGCCCGCGAGTGGAATCGATCCCGCTGACCCCTGACGCCGGTCTTGGACAAGGAGTCTTTGCGGTCGATCGCGACCTCGGCTCCGGCTACGTGCAGCAGTGGAACGCCTCGCTGCAGCGGGAGCTGGCGTCGAACATCTCGGTCGAAGTCGCCTACGTCGGCTCCAAGATCACACGCGTCGGCATCCCGGACACGAACCTGAACCAGTTGAGCGTCGAACAACTCGCGCAGGGCTCGGCGCTGCAAGTGCGAGTGCCGAACCCGTTCTTCGGCACCATTCCGCGGTCCTCATCGCTCGGCGACCCGACGATTCCGGTGGCGCAGCTCCTGAAACCGTTCCCGCAATACACGACCGTCAGCTTCTATCGCAACAACGTCGGCACGACGATCTACCACGGCTTCGAGGCGCGGCTCGAACAGCGGTTCTCCAAGGGGCTCTCGTACCTGGTCAGCTATACCCGCTCGAAGCTCGTCGACGATGCGTCGTCGGTATTCGATGCGTCGATCCTGACCGGTCCGGTTGCCAACTTCCCGGTGGCCGACAGCTTCAATCGCGGTCTCGAGCGCGACTATTCCACCGGTGACATCCCGCATGTCTTCGTGACGTCGGTCGTCTGGGACGTTCCCGTCGGATCCGGACGCCGGCTGCAACCGCACGGCATCATCGGCGCGGTGGTGAACGACTGGACGATCACGGGCATCGTCAACCTGCAGGCCGGGGTTCCCGTCGCGGTCACGCAGGCGACCAACGGCAACGCCTTCGCCGGGTTCGGGACGCAACGACCGAACCTCGCCGGCGATCCGGAATTGCCGGCCGGCGAGCGTTCGGTCAGCCGCTGGTTCAATACCGCGGCCTTTTCAGCCGCTGCGCCGTTCACGATCGGCACGGCCTCGCGCAACCCGGTCCGTGCGCCCGGTTATCGCAATCTCGATGTCGCCGTGATGCGCCGGGTGCCGATCGCGGGCCGGGCGCTGGAACTACGCGCCGAGATCTTCAACGCCACCAACACGCCCGCCTTCGGCCTGCCGAACGGCACGTTCGGATCGGCCGCCTTCGGGACGATCACCACCGCCGGCGATCCGCGCGTCGTCCAGCTTGCAGTGAAGTTCGTGTTCTAACTCGCAGTTCGCAGTTCGCAGTTCGCAACGAACTTGCGGCTTTCTTACGAATTTCGAGTGCCTCGCGGTGTAACGTCGTGGACGTGGCATCGAGCCTCGACGTGCGGAACGCCTGCGTCTCGGTCGAATCGCGATGAGGTGGTTCGGCCTTCCCGACGCGGTCCGGCTCGGCACGGCGCTCTCCGCGCTCGCCATCGTCACGCTCGTGCTGGGCCCGTGGCTCCGCGTGTCGAACGCGGCCATCGTCTCGACGACCTACCTGATGGTCGTCCTGCTCGTGGCCGCGACGTCCCGGCTCGCCGTCGCAATCCTCACGTCGATGGCCGCGATGCTCTGTCTCAACTATTTCTTCCTGCCGCCGGTCGGCACCTTCACCATTTCCGATCCGCAGAACTGGGTGGCGCTCTTCGCGTTCCTGGCCGTGAGCCTCGTGGCGAGCAACCTCTCAGCCGTGGCCAGGACGCAGACCAGGGACGCGGTCGGCCGCCGCGACGAACTGGCTCGCCTGTTCGACTTGAGCCGCGACGTGCTGATGATGACCGACAGCCGCGAAGCGTTGTCCGGCCTGGCACGATCGATTGCCCGCCGATTCGACCTGGAGTTCGTCGCCGTCGCGCTGCCGCGGGGTGACGGCTGGGATTTGTTCGACGCCGGACCGCGCGAGGTCGTCCTCGATCGAAACGAACTGACCAGCGTGCTCGCGGCGGCCCGGAGTTCGCTGGAGTTCGACGCCTACGCCCGCACGTATGCCGGGCACAAGACGATGACCGCCGGCGGCACGAGCGTGCGATTGGTGCCGCTGCGCGTCGGGACGAAACCGATCGGGGTTCTCGCCGCCGCCGGGCGCCCGGTCGAAGCTGGCACGCTCGACACGCTGGCCGGTGTAGCCGCCATCGCGATCGAACGCGCGCAGTTCCTCGAAGAGCGCAAGGCCGGCGAACTGACGCGACAGAGCGAGCAGTTGAAGACGGCGCTCCTCGCCTCGATCGGTCACGATCTGCGCACGCCGCTGACGGCGATTCGCGTGGCGGCAAGCAACCTCCAGGGGCCGGGCCTGATCACCGCCGATCGGGTCGAGCAGATCGATGTCATCCTGTCGGAGGTCGAGCGGCTGACGCGTCTGTTCCAGAACGTCCTCGAGATGGCACGCATCGACGCCGGGGCGGTCGCGGCCGACGCGCGCTGGACACACCCGTCGGAAATTGTCGAAGCCGCCCGCGATCAGGTCGGGCAGACCATTCAAGGGCACACGCTCGACGTCCGGATCGAGCCCGACGTGCCGATGCGGCTCGATCCGCGGCTGACGGCAACCGCGCTCGCGCATCTGCTCGAGAACGCGGCGCAGTACGCGCCGGCCGGCTCGCCGATCGTCATCGACACCCGATTGACCGGTGACGGTCTGTTGATCGAAGTGCGCGATCAGGGGCCCGGCATCGCGCCAGCGGACTTGCCGCGCCTGTTCGATCGCTTCTACCGCGGCGCGGCGGCACAGACGCGCGCCTCCGGCACCGGGATGGGCCTGTGGATCGTCCGCGGCCTGCTCGCGGTCGAGCGCGGCCGCGTCTGGGCCGAGAACCGCGCCGCCGGCGGCGCGCAGTTCTCGATTCTGGTCCCGGTGGAGGTCAGGCCGGCGGGGGCCGCGGGAGCCGTCACTTTCCAGCACAGTGGGATCCGAAGCTTGGAATTCACGTGACTTGAAGTCGCGGC
>JADMIO011434960.1_pt1 | contig 55233 bp, 44 predicted proteins | sample 8958161 | NCBI WGS metagenome assembly JADMIO01 (sample SAMN16585339, study PRJNA669376) | soil metagenome | isolation source: Crop rotation soil | place: USA: Cullars Rotation, Alabama | collected 2011
CAGGTCTTTCTCGCCGAGAAACATTTCGAGGGCGCTGGCGGACTGACGTTGACCGACGAGATCAAGGTCACCATCGCCGCACAGGCGTGTCTGCTGCTTTTGCATCGCGACACCGATTACTACCCGGAGCTGACGTCGATCATCGTCTATCCCACGAGCTACGTGGCGGACGAAGAGCGCTACGTCGGCGGAGGAGTCTGGGAGGAAGGCAGCGAACACCGACTCGGCCACACCGGCAAGCGACTCGGCGCGATCGTGCTGTCGTGGGATGACGTGCGCCATGGCGCGAGCGAGCCGCACGACGGCAAGAATCTCGTGCTGCACGAGTTCGCGCATCAACTGGATTTCGAGAATCGGAATGCCGACGGTACACCGGTGCTGCAGACGAGTGGCGATTATCGGGCGTGGGCGCGGGTGATGTCGCACGAGTTCGAGGCGCTGCGTGATGCGCTGGAAGCGGGCGACGATACTTTTCTCGACGATTATGGCGCGACGAATCCCGCGGAGTTTTTCGCGGTGATTACTGAAGCGTTTTTCGAGAGACCGCGCGCGCTGAGGAGAAATCATCCGGCCTTGTTCATGCAGCTGCAGCGGTTTTATCAGCAGGATCCGACGTCCTACTCGCTTGAGCCGGTCGGGGCTTATTAACTACAAAAAGAAGACTACCAGCCGGCGGCACATCAGCCCTAGTGCCTGCAGCCGCGGGCCTAACTACAACAATTAATCAATGAAAATATTTGCTGCGGTACTCGCGTGTCTCGTAGCTGCATGTGCTGTCAAAAAAGAGAATCCGGTTGATACGCTCGCGGCTTCGTCTACATCGACGACCATCAGCAGTCGCGTCGACAGCACTGTTGTCCCTGATACATCTTCGGTGGGATTGCCTTCTTCCGGCGCTTCCGTTGGTGCGCCAAGCGCGAAGCCCAGCGCCGGACCGGGAACCAGCTGGAAGGTGACGCCGGCTGGAATTGGACCGCTTCGCGCGGGAATGACTGTCGCCGAAGCTAACAAAGCGGTCGGCGGCGGATTCTCTGCCGCGGCCGGCGCCGATCCGGCGTGCAGTTATGCGAAGCTCACCAAGGCGCCCGACGGACTCGCGGTGATGCTGGAGAACAACAAGATCGCGCGCATTGAAGTGCGGAGCGGAACTATCGGTACTGCTGAAGGCGCGCGCATTGGTGATACCGAATCACGCATCAACTCGCTCTACTCGGGCAGAGTGACGACCTCACCCCACAAGTACAACACCGGCGGACACTACCTCACGGTTACGCCGCCGAATGACACCACCCATCGCATCGTGTTCGAAACGGACGGCAAGGTGGTGACTAACTATCGCGCTGGAGTGCTACCGGCAGTCGAGTACGTCGAGCGCTGCGGGTAAAACAATGATTCATAGCGTCGTCTGGCGGCGAATCGACAAACCGGGTCACGAGTATTGCCTACTGACGGAATCCGAAGCCGGCAACCGGATGAGCGGCGTCACTATCGTCTCCAACGACGGTGTACCGCATTGCGTCGAGTATGAAGTGCAGTGCGACGCTTTTTGGAACACCGTGCGCTGCCGCATCTCCGAGCACGGCGACACCGGCCGCATCGATTTCGACGTCAGGCGCGAGCCGCATGGGTGGACGCTCAACGGCGTCGAGATCACCAGCGTCATGAACTGCGGCGACATCGACCTCGGCTTCAGCCCCGCTACCAACCTGCTGCCAATTCGCCGACTGAAACTCGAGGTCGGTGCAAGCGCGGTCGTGCGCGCGGCGTGGGTGCGCTTCCCCGATTTCACCCTCGAGCCACTCGAGCAGACCTACACCAGGATCGACGGCGAGACCTATCGCTACGAAAGCGACAACGGCCGCTTCAAGCGCGATCTGAAAGTGAACGAAGCCGGCTTCGTCCTCGACTACCCCGATATGTGGGTCGCCGAATCAGTGGCCTAGCGAGCTTGTGAAAGGCTCGCGGCTGCCGGCTCCCGGGCTGACATGCTGCCGGCAGGTAGTCTTCCTTTTGTAGTTACTGCCGCCCGCACGTCCCTCTCCCGGGCAACCGTGGTGACGGCTCCCTCATGAGCGCCTCGATTTCCCGAATCTCTCGCAGACCTCGCGTGATGAGGAAGCACCTGCGGTTGGCGATAGAATGTTCTTTTTTTCCCGCCGATCAATAGCTTACCAGTCCGCGTCGCTTCCCCCCTTCCCGCCCCCACCTTGAGAAAACGCGATCCCAACGCGCCCAAGCAAAAGCCCGAGCCACTCGGCAAGGTCGTCGGCGCATTCCTCAAGAATTCAAAACTCGAGGAGCGCGTCGATCAGGCGTCGGTCGTACCCGAGTGGGATCTCCTGGTGGGCAAGCAGATCGCCAAGGTGACGAAGCCGATCTCAGTCACTCAGGACGGGACGCTGTTCGTCGCCGTGAAGACCAATGCCTGGATGACTGAGCTGTCGCTGATGGAGCCGCAGCTGCTGCGGGCGCTCAACGCGAAGTCTGGTCGCCAGCGGGTGCGCAAAATCAGGCTGCAGCTAATGCGCTGACGGCGACGCTACGTCAGATGACGTATGGGTGGACTCTACGGATAGGTCTAGCATGCAGCGGTTTCTGACCCGTCATCCTATTCGGGAGCACATTATGAAAGCGCTCGCCCTGATCGCCATCGGACTTTCCGCCACCGCAAACTCCGTCGTCGCGCAATCCGCGGCGATGTGGCCACCACCGGCCGGCATTCTCGTTCGAGTCGAATCGCCAGTGCTCGGCGCCGACCCTCACCGTGGCAGGCTGGTGTCGGCGAGCGCGGACAGCGTCGTGTTGCGGACTGCGCAGTTGAACAACGCGATCACAGTGCCGACAGCCGCAGTTACCCGGATGGAGGTCGCGACCGGGACACACACCCGTCGGCTGAAAGGAACGTTGATGGGACTGGCCATAGCGGGCAGCGCCGGCTTTGTGCTCACCGCGGCGACGTGGAGCAAGCCGAAAGAATGCTTCATGTGCATGGACTTCGGCCGCTGGGGCGACTCGGCGTTTATTGGTGGCTTCACTGGAGTCCTGGGCGCGCTCGCCGGATTCATCGCCGGAACATCCGCGACGGAGACGTGGCAACCGGTCGACCTTCCGCGCAAATGACGGCGTGACGAGCTTAGCGCGTCAGCGCGCGCGGATGAACGAAGTGAGTAGATCAAACGACCCTAACAGCTCGCTAACCAGGACCGCGTAAACTGCGATGCGAGGTGCGCGCCAGAATTTGTTCGTCCCGGCGGCACGAGCAGCAGCGAACATGACCGCTGCCATTGGCAGATTGATGGCAGCGACAAACAGACCGTAAAGGCCACCGAGGGCAGCCGCTCCCTCACAGCACGTGGGCTGGAATCCTTCGGCAAGACCGCCCATCCCGATCGCCAGCAGTATGGATGCTGCGATAAAGTCCAGCGTGAAACGATCTACATGAATGCGGGCAATATCTTCCGAGAGCGTGGTGACCCGCGGTTGTTCGTCCACCCAGGGTTTCGGCCACGCGAATTTGCCGGTCGCTATCTGAGCAGCTACTTCAGCACGCGAAGGTTTTGCAATCGGACGACCATCGATTGACAGGGCCAAAGGAAGCTGCAGCTGGTCTCCAGCTTCGCTCTGACCCTTGGCTCGTGGCACCGGGGTTGTGCGGGGCTTATCTGGCCGAGCGAGAGCGATCGCCGCTCTCGTAGCCTGGGTGAACACGAACAAATCGAGAATAAGCAGCGGCGCGACTGGCCCGCCCGAAACCGGCGCGCCCGGCAGATATGCCACCACCGAACGAACGATGCTCAGACCCAATAGAGTGACTGCCGCGCGTGCGTTCCCTTGTCCCACGTGGTAGGCGACGATCAGATATACGAGGGCAATGATCGCGGCTGTTATGGCATATGCGTTTAAATGCGGCCCGCTGGGTGTCGTGTCGAGCCGACTGCACGCCGCGAACAGCAGCAGAATCGCCTCGGCCTGAGCCAGCCGTCGCGCCCAGGTGAGGTAGGAGCGGCTGGTATCGTGCGGGAGCGCGAACAGCGGATGGGATGGCGTCAACGACGATGACATATCAATGAGGACTCGTCTGTCGCCGGCCGGTCACCAGCACAACGCGACCCGTCCTAACGCGTGTTCCGCCCCACAAATATTCTCGCCCGGCGAACAAAAAGTCGCTAAGAAATCCAAAGGCGAAATTTGGACTGAGCCAAGCGGATAACCCGTTGGTGGATAAGGAGTTAAGATTATCCGCTGAGCTTGCTTGACGACCCCTTGTAGAGTAGATTTCGACTTCTATAAGACAAGCCGTTTTTCACCGTTCTGCCTGCCCGGAAGGAACGGCGAAATGCCGGTTGTCTCGCGCGCGAAATCAGACGAGATCGCGATAAAAAATTTTCCCGCGAGTCATGGCAAAAGCAGCAGCAGAAATCAACACGTCGAAGTATGACGCTGGTCAGATACAAGTTCTCAAAGGTCTCGAAGCAGTTCGCAAACGCCCCGGCATGTACATCGGGTCGACTTCCTCACGCGGACTCCACCACCTCGTTTACGAAGTAGTCGACAACTCGATCGACGAAGCGCTCGCCGGACATGCGACGCGCGTCGACGTGACGATTCACGCTGACGATTCGATCACGGTGATCGACGACGGTCGCGGATTTCCAGTCGACATGCACCCGACTGAGAAAATGCCCGGTGTCGAGCTGGCGATGACGGTGCTGCACGCCGGTGGAAAGTTCGACAAGAACTCGTACAAGGTATCGGGCGGGCTGCACGGTGTCGGCGTGTCGGTCGTAAATGCTCTGTCGGAGAAGCTCACGGTGAACGTGTACCGCGGCGGGAAAGAGTATTACATGGATTTCGCGCGCGGCAACACCGTCACCAAGTTGAAGACTTTAGGCGCGACGAAGGAGCGCGGTACAAAGGTCTGGTTCAAGCCCGACGCGAAGATCTTTACCGAGCTCAAATACGATTACGAGCTCCTCGCGAATCGGCTACGTGAGCTGTCGTATCTGAACAAAGGCGTCACTATCACCCTCAAGGACGAAAGAGAAGGCCAGGAGAAAGTCGACTCCTTCCACGCCGAGGGCGGGCTGAGGGAGATGGTGAAATTTCTGAACGACAAGAAGAAGGTGTTGCACCAGGAGATCGTCTACATCGACATCGAGCGTGACGGCGTCGACATCGAGCTCGCGTTCCAGTACAACGATGGTTACAACGAGAACGTCTTCTCGTTCGTGAACAACATCAACACCCACGAAGGTGGAACCCACCTCACGGGTTTGAAGGCGGCGCTGACGCGTACGATCAACAACTACGCGGCGAAGTCAGGCGCGTTGAAGAAGGCAGATTTCACCTTGTCGGGTGACGACGTGCGCGAAGGACTGACTGCGGTTCTCTCCGTGAAAGTTCGCGAGCCACAGTTCGAGGGACAGACCAAGACCAAGCTCGGAAACTCCGAAGTCGAAGGCGCCGTCAAGGGCGTCGTTAACGAGCAGCTGTCGGCCTACCTCGAGGAGCACCCGCGTGTAGCGAACACCGTCATCGAGAAAGCAGTCTCGGCGGCTCGTGCGCGTGAAGCAGCGCGTAAAGCGCGCGATCTCACTCGCAAGAAGTCAGCGCTGGACATCGGCAATCTTCCCGGCAAGCTCGCTGATTGCTCGTTGTCAGATCCCGCGCTGTGCGAGATCTATCTCGTCGAAGGAGACTCGGCGGGCGGCTCAGCCAAGCAGGGCCGCAACCGCGCCTTCCAGGCGATTCTGCCACTGCGCGGAAAGATTCTGAACGTCGAGCGCGCGCGAATCGACAAGATCCTCGGCAACGAAGAGATCCGAACGATCGTCACCGCCATCGGCGCTGGCATCAAGGACGACTTCAACATCGAGAATTGCAGATATCACAAGCTGATTCTGATGACCGACGCCGACGTCGACGGCGCGCACATTCGCACGCTGTTGTTGACGTTCCTGTTCAGACAAATGCCGCAGCTGATTGACGCCGGCTATGTCTACATCGCGCAGCCACCGTTGTACCGCGTGGCCAAGGGGAAGGAAGAGTTCTACGCCTACGATGAGAAGGAGCGCGAGGAGTACGTGAAGCGCCTGGGCAACGGCGAGGGCAAATCGACGGTCAACATTCAGCGGTACAAGGGCCTCGGCGAGATGAATCCGCTGCAGCTATGGCATACCACCATGGATCCCGAGACGCGTACAATCCTTCAGGTGACGATCGAGGACGCCATCCTTGCGAACGATACTTTTGAGCGACTGATGGGAGACGACGTCGAGCCGCGCAGACTCTTCATTGAAGAGAATGCGAAATTCGTGAGCAACTTGGATATTTAGACTTCCTACCTAGAATGCAAAAGGACGTCAGGAATGACGTCCTTTTTGTCATTGAAATGGAAAGAAAGTGTCGGTTCTTGAAAGGATTCTGACATTTACAGCAACTAGCGGTAACAAGCAATCTACGTTGGCGGAAGCGTACTTCGCCAAGCAGCACCGGGACTCTCTCTCAGGGAACCAAAATTGTCGCAGGAATCGCGAGGGCGGTTAACCACAGGACATTGGGTACTTATTGTGGCATCCGTCGCGATGGCCCAATACATAGTTACGGGTTGGGTTGAGGGATACGGCAGCAGCCAGGACATAGTGAGCCATGTCTCATTCGCTGGTACGATCGTCTCGATAATCCTGGCAGTCCTGGCAATCGTATACTCCTATTATCAGACATTTGCCCAAGAGAGAGACAGCGCGACTCTATCCACGCAATTGCAGGCAATGGGGAGGGTCGTGGAAGATATTCGCTCTTCACGGCGTGACTTATCTCTCGAGGTCGATCGCTTTGCGGAGTTGGGCGCCAAGATTGACCGTTCGATAGAAGTCACGGAGGATGCCCGTTCGGCCGTACAGCAAGTCAGCTCTGAAATCAAAGAACTCAAAGCGCGCGACGCAGCTCCGGTTTCGCAACCCGGACCGACTGAGAAGCTCGATCGAAAAGCGCTTGCAGCTACTCTAGTCAACAGGGCCACTCATCTCCAATTGACCGTTTTCTACGCAGTCTACTTCGCGGTTCGAGACCGCCTAAGCACTACGGAGGCGCGGGATCGAATTATACGACCAGCTTACCTTAGAAAGGATCTCCCTACGCTCGTCGAGTGGGTCGATGGAATTTGGACTGGCTCCTTCCAATCTCTCGTTGCGCTTTCTCTGGTTCGAGTGGAGCGGACCAAGAAAGAATCCGGATTCGATACCAGGTTTGATTGGATTGACGAGAACTTCCAAGCAACCCTCCTTGATGCTGTTGCGAACACACCAGAGGACAAAGACGAGCCATTTCTGACGTTCCAGTCAGTAAAAGAGGCAGCCGAGGGCAAACCGCGCAGCTAGTACTCTGAGGGGCACCCACCTTCCGGGAAAGCCAGTGTTCTACCCGCCCTGATTAGGCTTCGAACGCCTCCCACGCCCTGTGAACTCGCTCCATCAGTCGCACAAACCGCGGCTCGCCCCGGATGTTCGCAAGGAATGGCTCATGGACCGACAGGAACGGCCAGTTGATGTAGCCGAACTCGACTGCCCGCTCGAGGAAGTCCAGCGCCGTGTCACGCTCGTCCACCAGCGCAAAGCAGTCCGCTGCCCACCATGAGAAGATATCGTCCCACCGCGCGGCGGCGCGCAGCTCGGGTGTGATCGCCCGCCGCACGCCCGCGCGATCGCCGCGCAGTGCGCACGCCATCGCCGGCGCCAGCTGCGTCCAGGCGATGAGCGGCGTCTCGCGCGCCACCGAGTCGAAGATCGGGATTGCCTCGTCACGACGGCCATTCGCCGCCAGCATCAACGCGTGCAGCATCCGCTGCGTGGGGTTCGCGGGATCGATGTCGACGGCGCGCTGCGTCCAGCGTAGGGCCTCGTCGTAGCGTCCGTCGTACATCTCGATCATGCCGTACATGCCGAGGTTGATCGACGTGAGCGGATCAACCCGCTGCAGCCGTTCCATCAGCGCGCGCGCCAGCGACATGCGACCCGCCACGGCGTAGCCGTATCCGAGCCAGAGTAGCGCTTCGGGATCGTTGGGGTCGAGCGCCAACGCCTTCTTGAAATCCTCCATCCCACCAGCCGAGTCCGCGCGGTTGTTGCGAATCGCGCCCCTCAGACCGTAGGCCTTCGACGATTCCGGATTCAGCGCGAATACTCTCGCCGCGCACGACTCCGCCTTACTCAGATACTCCTCGTACTGCGTCACCGGAACTATGCCGACGTTGACGTTTTGCCAGTAGATCAGCCCCTCGGCGACGAGAAGGAGCTCATTCTCGCCGACGATGGACTGCGCTCGTCTCACCAACTGCAGTGCGCGATCGAGCGACTGCGCGGTGAAGCTCCAGATCTGCTGCCGCGCGAGCAAATACGATTCGTACGCGCGCGGATCGTTGATGGGACGCTCCGCCAGCCGCTTGTCCTCTGCCGGCGTGAGACGCACACGCAGTGCGTCGACGATCTGACGCGACAGTCGTTCCTGGATGTCGAAGACGTCGTCGAGCGTACCGTTGTACTTGTCGGCCCATAGCTGCGCGTCGGCTCTCGCATCGACGAGCTGCGCGGTGAGACGAAGATTCGAGCCGGACCGGCGCACGCTTCCGGTGAGCACATAACGCGCGCCGAGCTCGCGCGCGATTGTCCGAACATCCTTGGTGGTTCCCTTCAGCAGCATTGCAGATTGCCGCGAGATCACGCGCAGTGTTCTGATGGCCGAGAGGTCGGTGATCACCTCGTCGGTCAATCCGTCGGCGAAGTGCTCGTTGTCCGCCTCGGCGCTGACGTTCGCAAACGGCAGCACCGCAATCGTCGGCACCTCGGAGCGCCCGGGCGAATCCCACGAACGGGTCTGCTTCGATGCGAAGCTGTCCAGAACCGTGATGATTTCCCGCGCGTTCGCCGGTCGGTCGTCGGGATTCTTCTCGAGACAGTGCGCGACGAGGTTGCACAGAGTATCGGGGACGTCGGCGCGCCGAGACCGGATCGGCTCCGGCGTCTCGGTGAGCTGCGCGCGAAAGACCGAGGCGGATCCGCGTCCGGCAAAGGGCGACTCCCCGGTCAGCATCTCGTACGCAACACAGCCGAAGGAATAGAGGTCGGCGCGCTGATCGAGATTCGGGTCGGCAGCGATCTGCTCGGGTGCCATGTAGAGTGGTGTCCCCAGAGTCATGCCTATTTCAGTCAACGCCTCGGCATCGGAGTCAGACGACACGCGCGATGCGAGCAGCGCCTTCCCGATCCCGAAATCCGAGACAGAGGCCGTGTCGCCCGTGAGCAGGATGTTATCGGGCTTGATGTCGCGGTGGATGATTCCCTTCCCGTGCGCGAAATCGAGCGCGCGGGCAACGTCGCGCAGAATGCTGACCGCGACTGCGATCGGCATCGCCCCAACCCGTAACAGCCGGACGCGCAGCGACTCGCCCTCGACGAAGGGCATAGTATAGTATGGGACTCGACCCGTCTGACCCGCGCTCAGAATCGGGACGATGTGCGGATGCTGGAGCTGCGCGGTGATCATGATCTCGCGCTTGAAGCGCTCGGCGCTCACGCCCGCCGCAAGATCGGGAGACAGGACTTTCACGACGACGCGTCTGCCGAGGGCGCGCTCCTCGGCGAGGAAGACGCGACTCATCCCGCCGCCGCCGATCTCGCGATCGAGCGTGTAGGCCTTTTTCAGCGTGGACTGAAGCTGATTCTGAAGATCGGTATCCACGCGAACAATATGGCGATAAGGAGCGTGGATGACCTGATATCGCCGTGAGGTCCCTGAAGGCCTTACTTTCGATAGGAGTACCCAAAGTTTAGAACGCCGTCCTGTACGCGTGTAAGAGCGGTAACGTCCGTGCCGTCCGGCTTCATCGTGAAAGTTTCCCCGTGAGACGGATACACCACGCTGAACATGATTCGGCTGCCGTCGGGTGACGGGATCGGTAAGAACGTCGCAGTTGAATTGTTCGTGAGTTGGGTCCTCCCTGTCCCATCCGCGTTCATCACGTAGATGTTGGTCCACCCCGAACGATCGCTGTCAAACAGGATCTTGTTCGCGCCAAAGAAGACTGGTCGAAATGCAACGGCGCCATCAGACGTCAGGCGTGTTTGTCCGGACCCGTCGGCTCCCATGACGTAGACTTCCCACTTGCCATAATTAGGCGGATCAGGGCTCGGCGCATCGCGATTGCTGACGAAGACGATCTTCGTTCCGTCGGGAGAGAAACTGGGATCGTTGTCCCCGACGGAATTGTTAGTGAGACGCGTCACGTTCGAGCCGTCGGCGTTCATGATGTAGATCTCACTGCCCCCAGTTCGGTTACTCTCGAAAAGGATTTTGGAACCGTCCGGAGACCACGACGCAAATCGATCTTGTTGCGGCGCAGCTGTTGTCGTGAGACGCATCACACCCGACCCATCCTGGTTCATCACGTAAATGTTGAGAGCGCCGTCGCGATTTGAAGTGAAGGCGATTTTCTGACCGTCTGGCGACCACACGGGAAACCCGTCGTAGAAACCGTTGCCCTTGGTCAGCGCCGTCATGCTGCCATCGCTGTTCATCACGCTTATCTCCCAGGAGTTCGTCGACCCAGTCGGATCCGAGCTGGTATTGAATGCGATTCGGTACGAACCGCCGGGCGTCGCTGTGCAAACCACATGAAACACCGCGGTCGCTGGTTGTCCCGACTGGATCTGCACGGTGACATGGTTGTCGCCGGTTACTGCGCAATTGGGGGCGATGCCGCTCAGAGTCACCGCCACGGCGCCTGTTGCCACCCCGCTAACGGTTACCGAGCCGTTGGGCATCACTGTAGCCCGAGAGCCGCTCCCAACGTTTACAGTGTAACCATCCGCATCGATCTGGGTGCCTTCAGTTTGAGCTGTTACCGTAACGTGGGTGTCTGGCGCTGTCGTATCTCCGCCGCAGCTTATCGCCGCTAGAGAGACAATGACACCCGCGCGCGGGAGACCAAGTCGTTTCAGGCGCAGCATAGAAAACCCTCCATCATTTCATCTGCGCCAAACGTCGGCGCTCATGGATGTACATCGGGTCGTACAAAACGAATTCCGAAGAGGCGAGCGCGCGATCACGAAATGCGATCCCTGCAGCTCGGTTGCCCAGTTGGAACTCGCAGTCTGCGCGTGCGTATTGCAACTCAAACGACGTACTGTCTGGTGCCTGCGCGATCTCGGTACGTGCTTGGGTGCATTGTCTCGCCGCGGCCAATGCGACGCCACGCGTATGGTGCGCGATCCCTACCGCCCAGGGTATCGCAGTGACGGTCGCCAGTCGATCGCTGTACGCCATCGCCGAGTCGAGTTGACCGACATATGCGTAAACCTCGGCGTAATTCGCGTAGAACATCGCCGAGTCATAGGCCGTCTCCCGCCGCATTCGACTCATGTGGGAACGCATCGAGGCGAGGTCGTTATTGTAGGCGGAGACCTCGGCGAGAATGATGTCTAGCGGATAAGGATTCGTCCCGCTGCCGACCGTCTCACTTTTTTCGCGCGCCTGCACGAGGAGTTGCATCGCCCGGCGGTTTTCACCCGACGCGTAGTAAGTCGTCGCGAGCTCGGTCATGTACAGCGCGCTGTCGCTGGGCTGAGTCGCGTGAGAGAGGGCGTCAGTAAGCACGGCGCGCGCGTCCGCTGTTCGATCGCGCAGTGTGTACATCTCAGCGAGGGCGCTGGCGGCGTCAGAGCCATAGTCTGCGTGGGCGGGGAGGAGTTGCACTCCCTTCCGATACTGTGCCTCGGCCTCGTCAAACCGGTGAAGCTGTTGCAGCAGGCCGCCATAATATCCAAAAGAGGCCGGCGTTTGCGGCGCAATGCGCGTCCATTCCTCCGCCAGCCGCAGCGCTCCGGTGGTGTCACCGGCGTTAAACGACGTCACCGACGCGACCAGCGCGAGCGGTGCGTAAGCGGGGAACCGCGCGCGGATTGCGCGTGCAGAATCAGCTAGTTGCTTTGGATTGACGGCGTCATCGATTCCCGACCACAGATACTCGACCGCAGGCGCAGGCTCATTGGGCATGAGTTGCATGGCTGTGCGCAAAAGGATTCTGGTTTGCGCGACGTGACCGAGCGCCTTCTCGCGCCACATCAACGCTAGAATGCCTTCTTCAGTCGATTGTCGGGACGCCTCGGCAACCGCGTTCTCTCGTTCTGTCGCCGTCGCAGGCGAAAGCGAAACTCCGGTGGCGAAGACCCGCGCGAGTGCAAATCTGTTATCGAGCGCGTATGCACGGCGGAAGTGTCGCTGCGCGCTCGAATAGGAATAGCTTTGCCAATCTTCCAATCCCCGCCAGAATTCGGCTTTCGCCTCCGAAGAATTCGTGGTGAGCGGGAGCTTGCCGGCAGCTGCGTTCGCGGGTGCTTGGGGCGATTGGCCCGCAGCCGAGCTGCGCGCGATGATAGTCGCAAGCGCAACAACGATGAGGAGTGTTGACCAGCGCGCCTTTATCACGATTCCCTCCTTGTTTTCGATTGTCGCTCTATACAGCGGACCCATCGGATTCATTCATGGCGTAACAGAGTCGGAACGTCACGGCCCTTGATCCCACTCGTGCACAATCTTGCCGTGCCGTATTTCGTAGATATCGAGATGCGGCGTGCGTTTGCCGTTCTCGATGAAATCGTAGAGTTGTACAACAAAGCGTCCGCTCACGACCTGCTGCTTGAGCTCCGCGTGCACGTTGTTTTTAGCGAAGTACTCAGGTAGAGCGGCCGACATCTGCGCTGGCGTTCCACGCGCTCGTCCCGCCGAGTCGCCGAGCATTTCGTGGACGGTGATTGTGTCATAGAAAGACATCAGGGCGGCGACGTCGTGACGGTTGTAGGCTTCCAGCGTACGTCTCGCGACGTAGTCCGGTAACGTGTCCCGACCGCCGCGATTGCTTGGCTGCGGCTGCGCGCCGATCGGGAATGACGCGATGGCGCTGAAACCGATTAGAAGAGCGATCAACGGGGGAAGACTCGCTCTATAGGTTGAGTGGCTCCTCGCAAAACGCATGAGACCTCCTGTTGAAATGGCACGTTCCATACGGACGACTCGGCTCCTACTTCGCGGCGCACGCGTTAGCTGGTCGGTCATTGCTGTCGCGGGACATTTCCGCTGCGAACAGCGCGAGTCCCGCAAGGACTTCGCGATCCAGACTGAATTGGAGACCGGCTACGGTACCACGCATCTCGCGCTGACTCGTCAGCGTCAGAAACTCACAGAGAGAAAGCCGAACAGTCGCCTGACGTGAGATATGAACCTGTTGCAGCTTCGGTAGCTGAATCTGCTCCTGCATGCGCCCACTCATCACCCTGACCACGGGCCCGGCAGGACTTGAGTCAAACTCCGCCCGTGAAACCATTGAGACGGGAGGGCTTATTACACGGCCACCGACGTCGAAACTGACTTCCCGTTCGGCGCCCAACGCCAACTGACTTTGAGAAGTGGCGGTACGGTATTCATCGACTTCCAGGAAAATGCGAACTGAATCCGGAACATGCGCGGCTACTCGCCCCGGATACTCGTAACTAACGGCGATCGTATGGACGTCGGGTGGAGGGAAAAAGAGTCGATGCAGGATGTCCCGCTTAGCGAGTGAAGCGCGATACGCAGCGGTGGTTCGATTGAGGACGCTGTCGAATTCGTAAGTGATATCGCCAGCGAAGCGTTCCTCTTGGGCAAAAGGGGAAGCTACGTATGGCCGGTCGACTTGCGGCGCGCTTGCTAAGACGGGCGCCGGGATGCTCAGCGCGAGCAAAGCCACGAGCAATTTCAAGCGCCGAGCTCGACCGCACCTGATGCTGACCCCCTGAAGATGTCGGGTCACTTTTATTGACTCCTGCGGGATCTGACTGGCGTCGGCGGCGCTAAATGCTTTCTGGGTATTCGACGCACTGGCGGACCCGAACGAACAGCGCTGGTCGCTGCAATCTGAGAGCTGGCTGCGGGACTTTGGACCCCGGCGACGGAAGGCGTCGCGCAGGCGTAAACCGGGTCGGGATCGTAGTAGGGTTCACCCAGCATTGAAATCCAGTAGCAGTATTCCTGGCCGGGCGTGAGACCGGTATCGCGAAACGACGTCGCGTTCGCAGGGAGAACAGCGATGGATTCCCACGCACCTCCGTAGGGTGACGTCCTGAAGACTTCGTAACCCGTTTCGTGGGACGCGTTGTCGGTCCACGTTACATCGATCGTTTGCTGGTCTACGACTGTGGCGCCAACATCGGCTGGAGCTGGATGGTATTCCACGCACGCCACGTTCGACGGCGCGGAAAGACCTGCCGAGTTGAAAGCGATGATCCGAAAGCAACCGTTCGTTACGATTTGGGTGCTGCGTTCTCCGTAAGCGCTGCTGTCGGCTGGGGTAGTGGCAAAGAGCGACCAGCCACTCGGTCCTCCGTCAAAGGAGTATTCGATTCGGAATCCGTCTTCATTCGTCGATGCGTCCGTCCAGGCTATGTACAGCGAAGCACCGCCATAATCGAAAACACTTCCATCGACCTCTCCCCATGCGTTAGTCGGCGCCGCAGGGGCACTGGTGCGAATCGCCGCGATTACTTCAGGACCGACGTCTGAGTAGCCGCCGTCCTTCAGTGCACGCACGCGATATTTGTACAAGACATCGACCGCTACGGTGGCGTCCCGGTAGCTCGTTGAATTGGCGGGGAGTCTGGCAATGCTAGTCCAGAGTCCACCGGCATCCGGTCGCAGAACTTCATAGCCGTCCTCGACGGACGAGTTATCGGTCCATGTGATGGTGATACTTTGTCCATCCAATGCCTTCGCCAGCACGTTGGTCGGTGCGGCAGGAATGGTGGTGCAATCGGGAGTCGACGGGTTCGAAACTCCAACCGCGTTGTACGCAGTCACGCGGAAGCACGCCTGGTGTTCGGCAACCTCCCAATTGCCGGAGACGGTCGTGATGTTCGCGGCTACCGCTGCAACCTGCGTCCAGGGACCGCTAGTTGTGGACGCCATATCGATCCGGAAGCCGTCTTCATTCGCGGAGTTGTCAACCCAGGCAACCCGCAAATTCCTGCCATTGGGTACGGCCTCGGTCTGAGACGGCGCGGCGACAGGCGGCGCAGGGGTTGTTGCGCATAAAGCGCTCGAAAACGCAGCGTAAGTCGTGTTCTTGCCAACAGTCTTGAAGGAGCGAATCTCGTAGCAATACTGCGTCGAACCCAACAAGCCGGTGTCGGCATATCTCGGAACCGTGGCGCTTGTTGCGGCGATTTGCGTGTAGGTTCCCGAAGGTCCATTCGTCGAGCGCCACACCTCATAGCCGGTCGCGCTCGGGCTCGTTGCCCAGGTGATATCGATCTCGTTGTAGAGGACTGCCGTTGCTTTCAAGCTGGAAGCAACGACAGTGAGTGCCACGTCGTCGGGCACTGTAATCGCTCGGCGATCTTTTGGATCTATCGGAGACGTTAGATCGCAGGCACTGGCAAGAATCTGAACCAGAAACGCGACCGCGAACGTGCGGCGGTGTCTGACTCTAATCGACAACGACATGATCGCTCCTCTGTTGCGGCGCCTGATGATTGTGGCGTCGGCTTATCCGAGGATCACCCACGGCTTATCTCGCGGGTGAAAAGCTGCAATCAGAGCATTTTGCCTGGTGGGCGCGCCGGTTGGCGCGCCCTGCCAGGCACTTTGTCATCGACGGTCGAGGAGGCCCAGCGCGCGCGGCACATTAAGGCGACCGTGACCGTAATACGGATCCTTGCCCGGGTCGCCGAGGTCGTCGGCGGACTGCAGGATCGCCGCGCGGATTTGGGCTGGCTTGCCGTGCCCAATCTGCTCCACCAGTAGCGCGGCAGTTCCGACGATGTGAGGCGCCGCCCAGCTCGTGCCAATTCCCTGCAGCAGACATGTCCCCGCCGCGGGGTTCGGGCACGTTCCATTGCCGATTGTTTTTGGACGGCAACTGGCTGGACTGCTGGACGAAGGAGTCGTCAGACACGGTAGCCAGATTCTGGTATTCGTGAATCGCGTTCCGCCTGGCGCGGCGACATCTACCGTTCCAATTCCGAAGCCCGAGTACGGCGCTATCGCGTCAACATTCACCCAAGGCCCATTTAATGGTGCGTCAGCGGTAGGTCCTGTCGCCGATGCACATATGGAATTTCCGAGCGCACAGGTGGAGACAGCTCCGTTGTCGTGCTGGAAGTCATCTGCGTTGTTGTTGCTGACACTCACGATGAGCATTCCCTTCCGCCAGGTATAAGCGTACGCCCGCTCGAAGGCAGCGAGAGTGCCCGCGTTCGCATGTCGCTTCAGCTGGACAGCCCCGCTAAAGTTGAGGACGTCCGCGCCTTGATCGGCCGCGTACAGCAGACCCTGAAGCGCGGTTGAGATACGAAATCCTCCATTGCGATTGGCGACCTTGACAGCGATGAGCGTCAAGTCGTTCGTGATGCCAGCGAGCAGCACCCCGTGGCTCACGACTGTCTCGGCCACTCCGGTGCCGTGATAGAACAGGTCGGTCACGGGATTGCGTCCCGGATACATTGCCTGCACGAGCGCGTCCTCGTCTGGCACAAAGGAACGCGACCGCGAAAGATCAACGAAGCCGACCAGCTCAGGCTGCTGGTAGTCGATGCCGGTGTCCATGATGGCCACCGTGACGCTCCTCGATCCACGGAAGCCTGCGGCCCAGGCGCGATCCGCGCCGACGGCGCGCATGTTCCATTGGCGCGCGAACAGCTTTGCGTCCGCCGGGGATCCGGCAGTCGCGGTGACGTCTGCGGGCGTCGCGACTTCTTCGTTGGCAGCATCCGTGACATCGCCCGCTGAGAGGATTTCTTCTTCGGAGACGAGTGAGGCCATTGTGTCGGGTTCCACGAAGGCCACGTCCGACGTGCCTGCCAATGACCCAGCTGAGTCATCCCTGAGTCCCGAAACAACGGCGACGCCAATGCTGTCGAGGGACGTGGTCAGAGTCCCGCCGAGCGACTGGACACGCTGAGCGAAGTCGACAGGGATGCCATTTTGCCCCTTAAACACCACTAGATGTTGTCGCCCCGCCGCCTGGTTCTCGCTGGCGGCGACAACGTCGGGATGGGTCACACCGACATCCGGAGGTTGGGTGCTCTCACTGCACCCGAGAACACACAATACGCTGAACGCGCTGGGGATGAAGCGGTAATTCCGAAAGGACATGCGGCCTCCGTTAACCAATTCAATCGAATTGGTTGGTTGAATTACGAAACCAACCATGATTGAGGCGACCGCTTACTGCGGGCTCACCTGCCTCTTATCCCGCGGATTTGAGCGAAAATCAGGGAATTTTTGCCTTGCGCAGGATCCCCGGATATCGCGGATCCTTGCGGAGCGGATCCATTCCGGAGGCCGTCGCGAACTCCATGCGGGTCTGCGTTCTCCAATGGGTTCGGTCAAGCCACGCGAATACGGAATCAGTCTGACCCATCCGAGCGTAAAGCAGGGCGATGTAGTAACCCTGCTGGTCGATATCTGGTCGCTGCTTTAGTTGTGAAAGGAGCGACATCGCGCCGTTGGGATCTCCGCAGTTCAGGCGGACCGCGACAAGGCTAAGCAACATTATCGAATTGTCAGGGGCGAGTCGTTGCGCGCGATCATTCTCCTCGTAGGCTTCCGGACATCTATGCTGTTGGGCTAGAGTCATCGCCCGATACGCGGCGCTTCCCGGATGATTTGGGTCAACCACGGCGGTTGTACGCGGCGGCATATGATGAGTGGGCGATTTGACACCGGCGAATATTTCGAGCCGCGCGTTGTGATTGCGAACTGCCTGATCGAGTGGGTTGAGCTCGAGCGCGCGGCGGCTTTCCTCCAGTGCCTCCTGTTTTCGCCCAAGCGTTGCAAGCAGCATTGAATACCAGTGATGTGCGATTGAGTTGCTCGGTGCCAGTTGAATCGCGCGTCGGAACTCTCGCTCCGCCGCGGGCCAGTCCGCCGCATCCTCCAACGCGCCGCCCATCGAGGTGTGCGCTTCAGAGAGATTGCCATCGAGAGTCAGCGCCATACGCGCCATTTTCGGCGCGGTATCGGTTTCGTACGACATCGGCATGTAGTTAAGGCCACCCGCCGCTTGATAGGCATCAGCGAGCCCCGCGTAACCGAGGGCGAACGTGGAGTCGCGGGCGAGCGCCTGCTTGTACAATTCTATCGCCAGGCGAAGTCCCGCCGGGTCGAGGCTGAGGGCCGCGTCGCGTCCGCGAACGTACAAGCCGTACGTGATCGGATCAGTACGACGAGCGGAAGCAGCAGCTGATGGTCCACTGAGCGTTGATTCGTCTGCCGCTGCGACCGCGTGCAACTGTCGAGCGATTCGCTCGGCAATGTCGCGCTCCATCTGGACGATGTTGATCGTCTCACGATCGTAGCGTTCCGCCCAGCGGTGGCGATCCGATGTGGCATCGACGAGCTGCGCGTCGACCTGGACGTGATTTCCGCTCTGGACCACGCTGCCCTCGACAACGGTGTTGCAGTTAAGCTCACGCGCGATTTCGGGTAGCGGTTTTTTCGTTCCCTTGTAGCGAGTAACCGAAGTTCGGGAAATCACGCTGAGTCGTTGATATCGCGCGAGCTCGGTAATAATCGCGTCGCCAACGGCGTCTGCGAGATCGTCCTGAGAGCGATCGCCTGAGTAGTTGGCAAGTGGGAGAACCGCCACGCACGACACTCTGCTGGAGGCAGCATGCGCACGTGTGAAAGCAAAGATCCCCAGGACCGCGACCGTCGCGAGTCCGACTGCCACGACGTAACGCCGGCGACCGCCGCTACTGACTCTCGCGGACGCGGACGTCACGCTTATCGGCTCAGGGCCGGAGGCGACGCTCGCAGGTAAAGCTACTGACGGGGAGTGCAGCGCCGGCGGTTCCGGACGAGATAGTGATTGTGCACTCGTAACGACAGCCGGCGCTTCCTGGAGCGTCCTTACGAATTGACCGATTCTCGCATCGGGCGTCGCACCCAACTGCTCGCGAAACATCGTCTCGTGAACACGCGCGTGGCGGATGGCAGCAGCGGGGTCACCCGCGGCGGCGAGCGCTCGCATCAACTGCAGTGCAGCGTCGGAGTTGAGTGGATCCTGAGCGGCGAGTCGCCTGCGCCACGTCACAGCGCCAGCATGGTCGCCGGCGGCCTCACGCTCCGCGGCGATCGTGCGCAGAGCGGATTCATACCGCCGCGCATAGTCGTTGCGCGTCGTGTCGAGCCAGTCAGTGAATTCAGGTGCAGCACTCACGACGTGGAAGCCGGCCAGAAGCTCGCCGCGGTACAGCTCGACCGCCTCCATGTAACGATGGCCATCCATTGCCGCATCAAACGCCGCGGCGTCACACCAAACGATGCTCGGGTCGAGCGCGAGCTCCTCGGCGGTGCGACTGATTATCGCATCCGTGCCAAGGGCGTTACGGAGAAAGTAGACTGCCTGACTGAGCGCGTTACGAGCATGCGACTCATCCTGCTCGGGCCAGAAAAGCGAGAGCAGCCGATCACGACGATGCGGGCCGTGCGGCCTCGCCAGCGCGAGGTAGGCGAGCAGCGCGATACGACGCGGCTGCGCAAGAACTGAACGCAGCTCGGTGCCGTCGCCCGTCTGAAGATCCAGAGCACCTAGCGTGAAGAGCCGCACCGCGGAATTCGCCACCCTTCTGTCGCCCCTGTCGCGGCTTTATTCCGCCGGATAAGCGCCAAGTGAGACGGATAATCCGTCTCGCACGCTTTCCAAGGTACAAGCGCCCGACGGGGCCGCAATATGAACCGACCAGATTTCTCTTGCGCCCGGCGATCGACGCTCTTAGACAATGGGCGGGCACAAAAAAGGCAGGGCGCGGTTATGCTCGTAATGCGTATTAGGCCACTCGGCGCGGGACAGGAATTGCTGGCTCTTGCCGCGAGCCTGGTTCTGGGGGCCCGGTCGCTCACCGGTCAAGCAACGACGGGAAGCATCGAGGGTATGGTTGCGATTACAGACGCCTGCCCGCCGCCAGCGCAAATCGTTGTTCGCGATCAATCTACAAGTGCCGTTCGACTTGCGACGACAGACGGTCACGGCCGATACCGACTCCTCGCGCTCTCTCCCGGGCGATACGACGTTACGGTCAGAGTAGTCGGCTGCACGCCACAGACACGCCGCGCAGTTGACGTTCTACTGGGTGAACGCACACCGGTGGATTTTATCCTCGAACGCGGCACCCAGGAGATTGCGCCCGTCGTAGTCACAGCCGCGCGGCAGCGCGACATCGCTCGCACCGACGTTGCAACAACGGTGAGACCCGAACAGATCACCGCACTACCGCTAAACTCGCGTAACGTTCTCAACGTTGCAGGAGTCGCCCCCGGCATCCGCTCGTACGCTACCGAAGCGGGACGTTCGATTCCCGCAGCGGGACCGATCTCGATAGGACGCTTCAACAACCTTTATATCGACGGCACCGAGTGGAAGGGTATCGCCAACGGCAATCTCGTTGGCCAACCGGAGACTGGATCGGTCATTCCGCAGGATGCAGTTCGCGAGTTCCGCGTACTGCTCAATCCGTACGACGCCGAGTTTACACGCGGTGCGGCGTGGATCATTACCGCGGTGACCTACCAGGGCGGAAACGAATTGCACGGTTCCTTGTTCGATTTCGGGCAGGATCGCGGACTGGTTGCGAAAAACAGTTTTCAGACTGCGAAGCCCCAGTATCGACGCCAGCAAATGGGCGCGACTTTGCGCGGCCCTCTGGTGAAGGACCACTTGTTTTTCGCCGCCAGCTACGAGTCGCAGGCAACGGACAACTTCATCGATGTAGTTCCGGGACGTCCGGCCTTCGACCCGGGGATTTGGGATCGATATGCGGGCACTTTCCGCGCGCCGATTCGCAATGACATGGGTACAGCCCGACTCACTATGCCGGTCGGTCACCACACGCTTGACGCGGCATGGACGGGTCGCGCGCTTTCCATCGAGACAGGATTCGGAGTCGCCTCCGGTGGCGTGATGCTCGGCCACGACGCGGGCACCGCAGGACATTATGACACCAACAGCATGCAACTTCGCGACACCTACGCGAACGGCTCGCTTGTCGACGAGCTCACGATCTACAATTTGACAACGAGCCGGCAGGATCTGCCGCTCTTGCCTGGGCCAACGATGCGCTACCCGTCGCTGCAGCGCGGGATTCCAAACTTTCCGACGATTGTCTCCGAACACCACCTCGGCGCATCGAACAAGAGCAGCTTCGCGCTGGGCAGCCGTCACATGATCAAGACCGGTGTCGACATAAGCGCCATCCGGGGCGAGGGATTTCAGCCATCCAACGCTGATGGTTTTTTCATGTTCACGACTGATACCAGCACGTTGCCGCAGACGGCACGAATCGCCGTCGGATACGTGGACCCCGCGTCTACCGACGATGCAAGACTCGTTGTGACTCGAACGGTGATGGGCGGGTGGCTACAGGACGAGTTCAGGCCTACCGAATCGGTAACGCTCACGGCAGGCTTACGCTACGATGCGGAACTCCACGCACTCGACCAGGGTGAGCACGAGCCGTGGGCGAACGACACGACCCTACTACGCGTTGTCGGGTCCGGGTATCTGAATGATGGCGACCGAAAAAATGATCTCAACAATTTCGCGCCTCGGTTGGCAGCAACATGGAATGTCGATCGGAACAAGCGCACGTTCCTGCGCGCCGGTTACGGTGTAATGTATGACCTACTTCCCGCGTTCAGCGCTTTCAATGAAGCGCTCGCGTGGAAGTGGCGCGTATACTCTTTCACAAGACCGGGTACCACGGATCCAGCCGAACTTCGCCGGCGTGTCTTGGCAGGAGCTCCGGGCGTGGTGCCAAACCTCACCCTCTTACCCGACCGCCTGGAGACCCCGTCGACTCGCCAATGGTCCTGGGGCTTCGGTCGCCGCGTTTCCGAGCACACAGTGCTCAATGTGGACTACATCGATCAACATATGCGGGATCTGTATGTCAGCGTTCGGATCAACATCGCAGACCCGGTGACGCGCGTGCGGCCGCTCACTAATCGCTTTGGCGAAATCTCACTGTGGGGAAACTCTGGCGACGCCACGTACCGAGGGGTGTTATCCTCCTTGACTTTCAATAACTCAGTTACGGACCTCAGCGTCGCATACACACTGAGTTGGGCGCGCTCGGAATTCGGTAACGATTTACCCCAAAACTACCCTGACTCGTCGGATTACCGGATGCAGCGTAGCGAAGCGGACGAACGCCACCGACTGGTGCTTTCTGACATATCCCAACTGCCTTTCGGTTTCACACTTTCGGCCATCGCGATAGTCGCCAGCCCACGTCCGTTTCTCGCGTTCGCCGGATCAGACATCAACGGTAACGGTGTGCCCGCGGACGATTGGCCGAATGGGATCCGAACTGCTTATCATGGCGGATGGAATAATTGGTACCGCACACTGGATCTCCGACTCGCGAAGTCCGTTCGGATGCCGCCGGGTATGCTCGCGGTGACTGGCGAAGTCTTCAACGTGTTTAACACAAGCAATCACTCGGAATATCAGCCAACGGCGAACTTGGCGAACTACGGTCATGCCGTCGGCGACTATGCGCGGCGACAGGCGCAGATCGGCGCGCGCTACTCATTCTGAGTGGGCGCTCACTTCATTCAGAATGTGGTAATCGCGGGGTGATCTTCATCGCGTTCCCGTAATACACCTTCTTCAACACTTCGTCCGGCAGCCCAATCCCGTACAGCTTCCAGAACGCGTGGTACGGACGGTAGTAATCGAAGTAGTCATCCTTCGTCTCGAACACACGCCAGTAGTAGGGATACTCCTCAGGCTGATACGAGTCTTTGCCGAACAGAATGCGCTCCTGATACTTCACGAAGAAATCGTGCGCTTCGCGCGGCTGACGACCGATGTCGTACAACACCGCGCCCACATCCACATAGACGTTCGGCATCGCCGTCAGCATCCTGCCAAGGCGCGCGAGATCATTGGCATGCCAACCCATGTCCGCGGCGACGATGGCCGTCTTTGGACTGACTCATCATGGCTCGAACGTCTCCCACGCCCTGTGCACCCGCTCCATCAGCCGCACAAACCGCCGCTCCGCCCGGATGTTCGCGAGAAACGGCTCGTGTTGCGACAGGAACGGCCGGTTGATGTAACCGAACTCGACTGCCCGCTCGAGGAAGTCCAGCGCCGTGTCACGCTCGTCCACCAGCGCAAAGCAGTCCGCTGCCCACCATGAGAAGATATCGTCCCACCGCGCGGCGGCGCGCAGCTCGGGTGTGATCGCCCGCCGCACGCCAGCCCGATCGCCGCGCAGTGCGCACGCCATCGCCGGCGCCAGCTGCGTCCATGCGATTAGCGGCGTCTCGCGCGCCACCGAGTCGAAGATCTGGGATTGCTTCGTCACGACGGCCGTTCGCTGCGAGCATCAAGGCATGCAGCATCCGCTGCGTGGGGTTCGCGGGATCGATGTCTACCGCTCGCTGAGTCCAGCGCAAGGCCTCGTCATAGCATCCGTCGTACATCTCGATCATGCCGTACATGCCGAGGTTGATCGATGTCAGCGGATCAACCCGCTGCAGCCGTTCCATCAACGCGCGCGCCAGCGACATGCGACCCGCCACGGCGTAGCCGTATCCGAGCCAGAGTGCGCTTCGGGATCGTTGGGATCGAGCGCCAATGCCTTCTTACACGACTCGGCCTTACTCAGATACTCCTCGTACTGCCTCACCGGAACTTGCCGACATTAACGTTTTGCCAATAGAAACTCCTCGGCGACGAGGACGGAGCTCACGAGCAGCGGCCACGCGTACCTGAGATTCCTCGTCCACCACGTTTGTGGCAACTGCACTCTTCTATTTGGGCACCGAAGACATTTCCGCCAACACCCCTTTCACGCTGTGCGCGTATGTCGTCGCGTCCGTCCTGTAGTCCGCCTGGCCACGCTGCCCGACGGTAAGGTGAAAGGTCACGACAATCCACGACTCGGAATCTTCTTCACGGCGCTGGTGTGGTAGAACGAACCTAAGCCTCCGGCGAACGATCCTTCCACTCGGCGGGAGCAAACGACCAACCTTCAACGCCTTGCTGTCATCGACAGGGCTCCACGATTTATCGTCACCCACGCCGACTCCGACGCGAATTGAATCCAATCGCACACGCCGCGTATCGTGCGGCAGCTGACGCGTTGCCGCCAGGCTGTCGACCGCGACCACGATCGAGTCGTCGAACACCGTCAGCTTGCCGTGCATGTCCCCGACAACTGTGAACATCACGCCGAGCGACGAGATGTCCAGTGGTCGCACAATCGGCGCAGCGAGATGTGGGCGCGAGCGAGTAACCGGAATCTCACTCGGCGGGTAAGTGGGCCAGTATCCAGTTGGCTGGCATCGAGTGATGCGCGGTGGGCTGTAGACGACAGTGCCCAATCCCCAATCGCCCTTTGGTTCGCTCGCGAAATGATAGTCGCGCTCGATGCGGCGGCAGCGGCCGGATCTATCTTCCAGCTCCGTAATCGCCTTTCGCGCAACGTCGGGGCCGTCGGCTCCATCGACAGCGTCTTCGATAGGACCATCGATGCTGTCGGTCATGATGCCAATCGCTCTCGCATCCGGCTCGCGCAGCTGCCGAACGCGGAGGGCGGAACGCAGGGTGTCACGATAGGCACTCGGCAATTCGGAATCGACAGCGTGCGGCAGGCCGATCTCCATCACCTGCGACGAGCGCGCTGTGTCAGGAACGTACAACGCGAACGAGTGGAAGGTGGTGCCCCACCGCTCGAGCGTATACCGAGCGCGCGCAAGCAGCGCGCTATCAAGAACCTTCATCTCCTGCGTCAGCGCGACGCTCGTATCACCGGCCGTTGCAATTTGCGCCACACACCGCGCAGTCGGGATTGCGACGACAATCCACGCCGCGAAGAATATGACCTGCCGTGAGCTTCGATTGAGCACGTTCCTAATGCGGCAGCAGCTGCTCTTCGGGAAATGCTTCTGCGACCCGGTGTTCGAGAGCTGCGACGTCCGCTTCGGCGCGACGCAGCGCGCCGAGTCCGGTCTCGAGCTTCGTCCGCTCAGTCTCCAAGAATCTTTCGTACGGCGCGACGACCTCCAGCAGCTCATTCTCGTACCGCGAGAGCTGCTCCTCGAACTTCGTACGTAAGAGCGCCGCGAGATCCTCGTTCAGCTTGGAGATCTTACCCTCGAATTCCTTGACGAGGTGCCGGCGACGCGCCGGGATGATCATCCACCCGGCAATCGCAAATATCGTCGCCGTCAACACACCCGTGAAATCGAGGGCGGCGGTCGTGAAGGCTGCGATGAATATTCCCCCGAGTCCGATGGCAAGCACGTTGACCCCGAATGCACTCATCACCGCTTCCTTGACCGACGTCACGATCTCCCGCGCTTCGCGCTCGGTGTCGAATTCATCGAGACGTCTCTCCACTGGCTCGCGCAATCGAGAGAACAACTCTTCGCGATTGTATTTGAATTCGGTATCACCCACGGGAGCAAGCGCGCCCGAGGCGCGGAGTCGGGCAGTGTGCGCGTCCAGCTCACTGAACACGGCACGCCAGAGCCGGAGATTGCGATCGACGGTCCAGTCGACCATTCGATGCACCACCGCCTCTACCTGCTGCGGCGACTCCTGCACGACTTCTGCCCGGAACCGGTTCTCGACCGCATCCTTGTTGCGAAGGAAGAAGGCATTTCCGATTCTGATCGTGCGCTCGAACCATGAACGCCCGCGCCGCTCCAGCTCGTAGAGCACGTTACGCATCTCGATCAGATAGCGCTCGGAGTCGGAGCGCATCTCTTTCGAGTACGCCTCGAGCTGATGGCGGATGTTGCGCAGCACACTGGCATCAGACTGAACCACCGCCAGTCGCCCATCGAGCGTCGTCCCGTTGGCCTTCAACACGTGCGTCACGACACCGAGGGGGCTCAGAAGCTTGAGCCGTACCCGCTCTTTCTCGCGCAGAGTGTCGAGAACGTACTTCTCGAGCGCTGCGTACTCGTTCCGCGGGTCGGCTTTCGCAGAATCGGCATTCAACTTGGCGCGCAGCGCCTGCAGCGCGCTGATGAAATAGAAGGCCGGCCGATCGACGCCGAGCCTCGCCGTCACTTCGCGCGTCAGGTATTCACGCACCCGATCGAGCTGGTCGTCGCTGTTGCGCCGATCAATGCCATTCACCACGAATACCACTTTCTTTCCCCATTCGCGGATGTGGGTAAGGAAGTCGAGCTCGCTCGCCGTGAGCGGCTGCAGCAGGCTGGTCACGAACAGCAGCAAGTCTGCACGCGGCACGAACTCGCGCGTGATCGCTTCCTCCATTCGCTCGATCGAGTTGGTGCCAGGCGTGTCCACGATGTCGAGATCGCGCAGCGCCTCGAGCGGATGATGGTAAAGCTGGACGTGATCGCCAATCGTCTCCGGCGGTCCTTCTTTCCCGTAGCGCAGGATGGAGATGGCGCGCGTCGTCGGCAGGTCTCCCATCGCGAAGACTTCGTCGCCGAGCAGCGCATTGATGAAGGTGCTCTTGCCACTGTTGTACTCGCCCACGACGACCAGCAGAAAGAGCTCGTCCATCTCGTGGACGAGCGACGCCAGGCGATCGATGTCCGCGCGCGCGCCGTCTGATTGCGTGAGGACGTCGCGAACCTCGAGCACGAGCCGTCGTTCGAGCGCGACCAGCTCACCCTGCTGGCGGGAAAGTACCTGTTCCAGACTTGAGTCCTGCGTCGAAAGTTGAACTTAGTCACCTTCGAGGGTCAACTTCCGCGCCAGACGACGCGCCGTGTTGCGAGAGTCAGCGCGACCACCCGGTCTGCGGCAACCGTGACGTGATCCTCAACGCATTCTGGTAGTACACTTTCTTCAACACTTCATCCGGCAGCCCAATACCATAGAGTTTCCAGAACGCGTGGTAGGGACGGTAGTAGTCGAAGTAGTCATCGTTCGTCTCGAACACCCGCCAGTAGTACGGATACTCTTCCGGCTGATACGAGTCCTTGCCGAACAGAATTCGGTCCTGATACTTCACGAAGAAATCGTGCGCCTCGCGCGGCTGCCGACCGATGTCGTATAGCACCGCGCCCACATCCACATAGACGTTCGGCATCGCGGTCAGCATCCTGCCAAGACGCGCGAGATCGTTGGCATGCCAACCCATGTGCGCGGCGACGAAGGTCGTCTTCGGATTGCGACGGAACAGCTTGTCGCGCTCCTTCATCAGCTCCTCGAAGTTGGGATGACGATCAGGCGGGATGCGACGCGACGGAATAGAATCGTGCATCAGATGATAGAAAACCGACATTGCGGCTGTAGCGCATTCCGCTAAAGCTCAAGTGCCCTCAATGCGGTGCGATCCTCGGTAGGCACTCCACCCGCGGGCCACGGAGGTGTGGTTATGAGTGGTTCGAGATTGGCATCAGCACCTAGCCTCGCGATCCGCATCGTCGCACTGCGGATCGCGGGCGTTCGCGTGAATCGCAACTGCACGATCGAATGAGCCTCCCTCGAGCGATTCCGCGATACCTTGCGGGGCACAATATCCGACGCGATCCACTTCGATTCTTGACGGACGCGTACGCCGCGAGCGGCGGCATCGCCGTAATTGCTGAATCGCAGGCTGTGTTTTCGCGATACCCATCATGCGCCGGCGCCGTTACGGTTTCCCACCCGGCAGCGGTCCGGGAGGTGCTGACGACTCCCGAGATCTATCCGAGGCCACGACCCGTGAGCGAACGCTACGGTTTTCCTAAACCGCTCGTTCGACTCAACGCGGGCTTGTTCAGTATGCGAGGTGAAAAGCATCGAGCGCATCGTCGACTGCTGTCATCGATATTGACCCGGCCTCAGAACGATCCGTACTTCGAGGCAGTGGAGGATGGCTGGAGCGCTTTTCGCCAGAACATTACCGACCATGCGGAAGTGAAACTTCTTGGCGCAATGCGCCGCCTGATGTTGCACGTTGGTGGTCGCATTATCTTCGGAGATCGGGGCCTCGACGCTGCCAGCCTGACGGACCAGTACTTCCACATTCGGCGCGCGTTCACGGCGGCCGGCGGATGCCGTGACGCGCAGAGCCAACAAAATCTCATGGCCGCAGGATTGCGGCTCGATCAGGACCTCCGGGCCCTCGTCCGCAGCATTCGCCGTGGCGACGAGCGAGGCGAGCACGTAATGGCGCGCTTGTCACAGGTGACGAACGGCAATGTGATGTTGAGCGATACGCACGTTGCCGCACACGCCAACGCGCTCTGGGCGGCAATGAGCGAACAGGTGGCCGTCGTGCTGACGTGGACGCTCCTGGTGCTTTCACAACGTCCCCAACTTCGACGTGCCCTGCGAGCGGAAGTGAGTGCACTGCTGAAGACGAAGAGCTTCACGGAAATGGCGCAGCGGCCGCCGCCCGTGCTAAGCGGGGTCATTCGCGAGACGCTGCGGCTTTTTCCGCCGAACTCGATCATGGTCCGACTTACCGCGAAGCCGGCGACGCTGTGCGGCCATCGACTGCCAAAGGGATGCGAAGTGGTCATAAGTCCGTTCGTGATGCACCGCGACCCGCGACACTTCGCCGACCCGGATCACTTCGATGCGAACCGGTGGCGAAGCCTGCGACCGTCGCCCTCCTGCTATTTGCCCTTCGGTCTCGGCGAGAAGTACTGCCTCGGCCGCGACTTGGCAAACCACATCCTCGCGTATGCCATCGGGCGGCTGACCGTCGATTTCGAAGTCGTCCTGCGGAAGGATCAACGACTCGACTGGAAGGTGGATGTGACGTTGATGCCATCGAGCGACCCGATTGTCCAGCTACGGCCGTGGTCAGCCGGCGTGGCGGTCAGATACGGGCGTCTGCGCGGACCGGCGGCGTCGCTCGGCCTAACTGTTTGACGAGTCTCGAAGACAACGGTTGCCGAAAATGACTTCTGCATCCTCGACCTTGATGTCCTATGTTGGTTTCCCTTATCAGAGCGGAGCATGACCATGGCAGCGACGCGCAAGACCACGAAACGTGCAGTGTCCAGGAAGGTGACCATCTCGCAGCGGCTGGACAGAAAAAAGGTGGCGGCCCTCGTCCGGTGCATCGCAAAGGGCAAGCTCGCGATCACTGTGCCGACGGTGCGCGCCGTCAGGCAGGGTCGCGCGCAAGCCGTTTACGAGTGGGATTAGCCTACCGCGCCAGGTGATGGCGCCGAGACTTGGGTCGGCGTCCGTGACTGAGCACCGGGCGGCAAGCGCGAGTCGATGTGTCGCGTGCCCGCCCGGTATGACGTCCATCGGGCTGGCGAATGGACCGGCGGTAAGGGGATTTCTCGAACGGAACCCGAGCTTGGTGGACTACGTGGAGGTTCCGTTCGAGTTGCTTCGACACGATCCATCGACAATTGCGATCGGGCAGTACGCGCCGCTGGTACTTCACTGCGCGAGCATGTCCATTGGTGGATTCGTGGACCCGACATCAGCAACGCTTGCCGAGATCACCACGGCCGCCGAGCGCACCGCCACACCGTGGATCGGCGAGCATCTCGCCTTCATCACTGCCGATCCGCTTTACCCCGGCGCAGCGCTGCACGAGCCCACGACGCTGTCGTATACGGTTTGCCCGCAACTCAGCGAAGAAGTGCTCGACCGCGTCATTCAGAACTTGACGGCAATGACGCGGCGTTTTCCGATCCCGCTTCTTGTCGAGAACTCGCCTCAGTACTTCGCCGTTCCCGGCAGTACCATGTCGATCGTCGACTTCACGATCGAAGTGCACAAGCGTTTCGACATCGGCATGTTGCTGGATTTGACCCATTTCATCATCAGCTCGATGAATATGGGATTCGACGTACGGAAAGAGCTCGGGCGGCTCCCGCTCTCGCAGTTGGTGGAGTTGCACATTTCGGGTCTCGACGATCGTTCGGACACGGCGTGGGATGACCATAGCAACTTTGCGGACGACGAAGTGCTCGAGTTGGCTGAATTCGTGTTAGCGCGGTCACGCCCAAGAGCAGTCACCTTCGAGTACAACTGGGCTCCAAGTCTTCCCGATGGACTGCTGACCGAGCAGATCGCGCGCGTACGCCAGGCCACGGAGCATGGATAGCGAGAGGAGGACGTTGCCCGCGAGGCAGGTTCACGCGGCGATTGCGGCCGCGGTCGCCGATCCCGCGCTGCTCACGAGCTGGCGTGAGAGCCCCGCCGCGCGAGCGGCCGCTCCCATCGTGCTTGATGACCGGAATCTCGATCGCCTGTGGCAGTTCAGCGGGCTGGCCACAAAGGTGCGGCACAACGACGTGCGGGTCAGCTTGCCGCTCACCCTAGGCCTCCTCGACAGGCTCGGGCTCAGCATCGAATTGTTTGCCGCCTATGCGCCGCATGCCGCCGCGTTGCGACAAGCCGGGCGCAACTCCCGTGCAGAGAAGATCGCCGCGATCGCGAGCTTCCTCTATCGCTGGCTCGATCGGAAGAACTCGGCGCATGCGCGCGTCTGGGACATGCTTCGGCACGAGAGTGCGATCTTCGAGGCGCAAGGCGCACTTCCGAGCGGAATTCCCTCGGGCGTGTCACGCCGGCTTCGGGGAAAAGCAGTTCCAGTGCGCGCCCGAGCTGTCCCTCGGCGGCGGTTGCGATGCGATACGATTGCACTCGCACAACGGCTCAGTTCGGGCGCGTTTGATCTGACACGAGTCCCGGTCGGTGTTTTTCACTTTGCCTATCGGTGGGATGAACAGCGCCGGTGTGTCGACGTCATGCAATTGAATGAAACGGCGGTGATCATTCTGGACTTGGTCGACGGCACGTCTTCGATCGAATCAATCGCGCGCGCGCTTCGGCGCGCCGGTGTTCCGATCGAAAACAGCAAATTGGTATCGGCGATTCGGCCGCTATACGACGCGCGACTGTTGGATTTTCGGGACACGACACGGCATCGCTCTGGCCGGTCCGCCGCCCGCGTTTGACAGGGCCGGTGAGTCGCGTCGCTTCTGCGCGTCCGGTGCAGCAATGGTCGCCGCTGGACCTCGCAGAAGGGTATCATCTCGCACTGCTGTTCGGTGTTCTGGATCGGATCGGCGTCGTCGATGCTATGACGAAGCCGCGTGCCTCGCGCACGCTCGCCACGAAGTTCGGATTGGATGCCGACCTGCTCGAAGCTGGTTTGGAGCTTCTGTCGTCCCGCACAAATCTCGTCAGCGGCACGGTGGGCGCATACAGTCTCACCAGAGCGTGCGATGACAGAGCGCGGTTTCTCGTGCGTCAGTACATCGGCGCCTATGGCAGGCTTATGGATCTTGAGGGGGTCCTCCGCGGCCGGCGTTCGAGCGCAGCGCTCGTGGACGAACGTGAGCACGCGAGGGCATTCGCGGCACTCTGCGGCCGGCGCAAATCATCGCTTGGCGATGTGGTCATGAAACTACGTCTCAATCATGTGCTCGACCTGGGCTGCGGGGTCGGCAGTCTGTTGCTCGAGTTGAGCCGGCGCCGACGCGGGTTCGTGGGATGGGGCGTGGACAGCAATCCATACATGTGCTCGTTCGCACGACGATCGCTGGCTCGCGCAGGGAACGGGAGACTCGCGGTCTACCGCGGAGACTGTCGTCAGCTAGATACAGTGCTGCCAGCTCACGTCTTCTCGCGAGTCGAGGTCGTCACAGCCGCAAACCTGGCGAACGGTTTTTTTGCGGACGGAGGAGCTGGAGCGGTAAAGTGGCTGCGGCATCTGAAAACCGTCCTACCCGGGCGGCTCTGCCTGATCGCCGACTACTACGGTCGGCTCGGTGTGCCCCGAATGTCTGGGCCGCGTCATGTGTCGCTTCACGACTGGATTCAGTGCATCTCAGGCCAGGGGGTTCCGCCAGCCTCGTTCGCGGGCTGGAAGCACCTGTATGCTTCAGCGGGTTGCAAGGTGCTCCACCACATCGATGTCGACGCCGGCTCGTATTTCGTTCATCTGCTGCATCTCTGAGTTTGTTCATTTCATGGGAGCGGCTTAAGAAGGTTAGTCGTGCCAGGTCTGAGACCAGCTTAATGGCCTTGCTCTCGCCGTGGCAAATGCGCTTGGCTCTCGAGGCGACGTGCTCCTTCAGCAGCGGCCGCTGCCACGCGCCATTGCCACAAATCGGTCGTTAGGGTCAGAGAACCTCGCCGACTAGAGCATATTCCACGAATGGGCTTCCGCCTGCTCGTCGAAACGCAAAACGATTTAAAGCCCACCACCAACCGTCAGTGACTCGCCTACGGATCATTTCAACCCAGGCGAAAATGCGAGCGGGCGTTGTTGTCAATTTCGTGGCGCGGGCTGCGCTCCAACCTGACGGATGAAGCCTCCACCGGTCTTCACAACCCGGTCGTGCGCTCTGATGATAGAAACAGGCACTTGGGTGATACAAAAATGGCATTGCCAGTCGGTTACGGAGAGGCAGTGTTGTCTGTTGGGAGAGTGACTTTCGGCCTCAGGGACATGAAACGGCCCTCAACAAAAGTGTCAGCATCTTCAGGAGTCAAGTGTCAGCATCTTCAGGAGTCAACCGACGCGGCGCTCGATCAACAGCATCGCCAGGCGCTGCGACGATGAGTCACTCGCTCACGCGCTTCAGAGGAGGTAGCATGCATCGCTTTCGATTCATCGCACTCTCGACTGTGCTGGCCCTGGCTGCCGGGGCCGTGCCAGCGGTTGCTCAGCACTGCTACACGAGCTACGGCGGCACGAAGCCGAACAAACTCTATCTTTACTTCCCGGCAGCGAGCGATGCGACGTATCCAGAGTTCGGCACTGCGATCGGCGTACCAGCGACGTCACCAGCACACGTGTTCAACATTGCCGATCTGACGAGTTATGCGGCGATCGGCGGAACTGCAACGGCCGCCGCTCTGCGCGACGGCATCTTCACAGTTGTTGCCGACACCTACTGCGAATTCAACGTCCAGGTCATTCAAACCACTACCGCGCCTCCAACGACCTTCCCCAACCGGAATACCGTCGCCGTCACTACGGACGACGCAACGGCGTCGGGCCTGTTTGGTCTTGCGCAGAACGTTGACACCGGTGATCCCACCGCAGTGGATTTTGCCTATGTCTGGGGCGCGACTTATCAGGGCGAGTACGGCGGTGCCGGGGGCGCACTCAATGGTGCCAACTCGACGCTCGAGCGCTGGTCGAGGGCCCTGGGTGGAACTGCCTCACATGAGGCAGGGCACAATTACGGTTTATCGCACACCGACGGCCTCCCTCTGGCAGCCGGAGAGGATGTGCTGGTTCATCACATCATGGCGTCCGGCTCGCACTATAGCGGCGAGGATCGGGCCGGCTACCGTCGTCATTTCAGTGACCATGAGTATTCCATCCTCGCCGCAAATGTGGGACTGAGTGTTCAAACGATCTGGAATTGGGATTTTGTAAATCCCAATGCGCAGACCGCCACGAAGTTGCAGATCGATATCCTCGGTACACAGCCTTCGCTCACGGTCACGGGACCGTACAACGGTAGCGAATCTCCCTGGATCAATCCGACAGTTAGCGCATCGCTTGGAACACAGGTGTTCAAGGGCGTGACTTATAATCATTTTCAGGTCACGTGGACTGCTGGTCATGCGTGGGATGGGCATGTCCCTGGAGGCCCGGGACCCACGCCAGGTGTTGCAGGGCAAGTGGCGGGTGGCGCTTCCTTTCACATCGGAACGGGATTCTCGGGCGTGAACTATTCTTTGCCGAATCCCATCATCATCACAAATGTCACGTTGTTCGATGCGGCAAGTGCGCCGCTCGCGCTACATCCTCGGTCGGTTGCATTTGACGATGGCACATTGGATGCGGCCGATGGCGTCCTCAACGTCCAGGCGATCAACGTCGGCGGAGCGCCAATGCGTGTGGATGACGTTCGCGTTCAACTTTTGCCGCGGATGCTCACTATTTATTCCATGGTGCTGGGTGCGAAGCGAATGGTGGATGTGCGCAACCATCCGTTCTCGGTCCTCGGAGAAACGAAAGCTAGCAGAGTCAGCCGCTCGCTTGAGAAGGGTCAAACATTGGCCATACCGATTGCACGGCTTAGCGATCGGCGCCATGTCGTGGAACAAATCACGGCGGCCAACTGTAATCCGGATGACCGTTTGCATGGCCCGGATGTGGCGCACTGCACGCCTGGGATCAATGTTTCACTGTTTCCCGCAACGACTACGTACCTCACCGCTACAGTCACGGATCTGCACGCGAGGTACTGGGACGCCAAGACAAAGCGATACATCCAAGGGCCTCTCACCTCACACGCGTTTTTGCAGTTTGTCGGCAGGCATCCAGATCTGAACAAGAATGGCGTTGATGACTACATCGATATTTTGTCGAAGAGGTCAAAGGACAGCGATCGCAATGGCATCCCAGATGAAGTTCGGACGCGGCGACCGCGATGACTTGCGTCGAGGGCAGCTAAATTACGTCCAGTATCCTGCTTGTCGGTGGAAGTCGCCGCGGCTTGCAAACGCCCTCCTCAGCGTCGCTCTCATCGGGTTCACGAGTGTGGCCTGCGCGCAGCAGGCCACACCTACACGCGGGGCACAAGTGGAACAGTCCTTTCCGCATGCATTCGCTCGGCGCGGCTGCACGCAGGAGGATGCGCCTGCGCTCGAGATCTTCCTGACGAAAGTGCCGTTTAGCGGAATTGGTGATCCGCCTCCATCGTACATTCGGGTTGAGCTCAGCTCGTCGCCGACTGAGAAAATCGAATCGTCTTCGTTCACTGTGATTCACTTGCGTCGTAATCCGGCAAAGCAAGAACGTATTGTCCGGGCCGAACTTGTCGATGGATCACAGAAGTCAGTATGGCTTTCCGGTACAATCACTTTGAATGAAGCGGTTCCAGGCGAACGTGTTTCGGGACGATACTCACTCAGTACACCGGCTGGCGAACTTCTGGACAGCACGTTCATGGCGGAGTATTCAAAGAAACCGGTCGTATGTGGATGACTGGTCGCCCTCGTATAGTGTAGCCACAGCAACAAGGTCCAGCCTTGGGGCGGTTTGTAAGGGGCTGGTGGCGGCGCGCGCAGACGTTGGCCGAACTGCTGCGGACATCCCGGTTGGGTTGGCACAGCCTTTATCGAAAGTTCGGTAATGACATGAAGGCTGACACCTGGATGGCAGATCTCTGTTATCTGGGCGCTGGAAAAGCCCGCTGAATGTAATGACGGTCTACCAGCAGGCCGATGAGGATCGCTGCGAAACGCTCTTTCTGCGCGTGAGCAGCGGCGTGCCGCGGGCTCAGCTTAGCCCAATCGACAGCACGAATCGACAGCAACCCACTTTTCAACTGAACGGAAAAATCCCGCATCAACGTAAGCCGATACGGGACAAGTAGTTGAAATTCATCGGCCTGGGTAGCGTTGAACTACCGACCTCACGCTTATCAGGCGACCTGACAAGAATACGGCACTGCGATGACAAGAAACCGACCTTTCGCATCGTAGCAATCCGCGTGGTATTAAACGCCATCTCATTTCAGTCGCCAGCAATAGAAAGGAGCGATCTCCTTAGGGATACGTCTTTCATTTCATGATCTAATCGTGTCCCCAAAGCAGGCGCTCATTTGGCAGCATGCGACCGAACCGTGGACAGTCCGCAATCTACAGGACCTAAATGCGATCTCGCGGCGACGTCGTTTGGATTGCTGCAACGCCGCTCCCGAGCACACACACGCCAGACAATTCTCGCCGCTGACCGCTCCGAAAACTGCTGCTGGAGGATCTAATGACCACCAACTTTGATCTTGCACCTCCAGTGGTAACGGTAGATGGCCTGCTCGCCGTTCCCGTTGATATCCAGCAAATCGATGTAACGCTGAGTTTCGACGGAGCGCTCTCCACCGGCGCAGGAGATGCCACTTTACAATTCACGACCGGTGCACAAGCGGGTAATCCGATCTTCGATGTACGTCAAACCGTCACGGGAGTATGGCTTGACGGAACCGCGCTCGCGGTTTCCCAGTTCGGGCATCACGACTTCGGCGGCGGAGTCGACTCCGACCTGCGAGTCCTGGCAGTGAATTTACCAGCGAGCACGATGCATACGCTTCGCGTCACTTATTCTTTGGGCCCGCCGCAGGCGTCCCCCGCGGGGGCGTACCAACCCGCCATGACGTGGACAACTGGACCGCGTCTGACGTTCAATTTTGGATTCACTGATCTGGGAGCTGGTCGCTATCTCGAAGCTTGGGTTCCCGCGAATCTGATCTATGATCAGTTCGCTCTCAATCTTCGTCTTGACATCCTCAACACGACTGTGCCGCACTCCATCATAACGAACGGCACGGCCACGGCTGTCGGTACGAATCAGTGGACAGTTGCGTTTCCGCCGCGGTTCACGGCCTTCTCGCCATTGCTGGAAGTCAGAGCTTCAGACACGGTGTCTTTCGCCAGTGATGCTGTGATGCTCCCGGTCTCCGGCGCCACAGTGACCATCGAAGCGTGGAAGCCCGCGACAAATCCAGCGAGCCTCGCCACTTCGATCGCCTCTCTCAAAGGATGGCTGGCCGATAATGAGAATACGGTCGGCTCATATCTACATGGGAGCCGGTTTGTCGCTCTAATCAACATCGGTGGAATGGAGTATGACGGCGGTACTACCACAAGTTCCACTTCCTTGCGGCACGAGACTTATCACAGCTGGTGGGGGCGAGGAGTCAAGCCCGCGAGCCAACCAGACGCGTGGTGGGATGAGGGATGGAATGTATATCACGATAATGGTGGCGCCGGATCATTACCTTTTGATTTCACGTTACCTCCGGTAACACTTCGTCCGGCGAATCCATGGATTCGCATCACGGCGTCAAATGCTTATACAGATGGGGAGCGATTTTTCCGCGGCGTAGCCGCTGCGGTTGGCATAAGCAACCTTCAGGCATATATGAAGGAATTCTTCAACGAATTTCATGACCGTCCGGTCACGACTGCCCAACTCGAGGCCTTCATAGTGGCACGGTCCGGTAACACCACCTTGGTAGATGCGTGTCACCGCTTCGCGTATGGGTTTCCGGATCCTTCGTCACCACCAGATTTGTGGATGCGCGACGACGCCTCGCATACCGGCGCGGATTATTATGCCGGCACGTTTTGGGACTCACCTGACTTGTGGGTTCGCAACTCCGATGACGGTGGCCTCGCCTCCGAGGCGCCAGAGTATGGTCAAGACAACTGGTTCTACGCCAGAATACGAAATCGCGGGACATCCTCCGCACGCCATTTTCTGGTCAGCTTCAACGTCGTGCCTTATGCGGGGACTGAGTTTATCTACCCAGGTGACTTTCTTCCTAGCATCACTGCCGTCGCAGATTTCGAACTTGAAGTGGGTGACACCCGAATCGTAAAGGCCAAGTGGCCGGCGGCTAAGGTTCTCCCGGCTGGCACGCATGCCTGCCTTCTCGCAGCGGTGATTACTAGAGGCGACCACCCGGTTGGCGGTCGCCACGTATGGGAGCACAACAACCTTGCTCAGAAAAACCTGACGATCGTTGACTTGGTACCGGGCGATTGGATCGTTATCCCTTTCGTCATCAACCGGTTCGCCTTTAACGAACGGGATCCGGTTACGCTCGAGTTTGTTCGCCCCGTCGGGCACGACGCACTTGAAGCCGCATTACTCCATCGTTCCAAGGAAATCTTCGTTGATCATCCAGACGATGTGATTGTGAATCACGGGCACGACAAGAAGGCCCGGGACATTCTCGATTGCGGCGGTCGACCTGCTCGGGACGTCACGGGGATCTATGAAATGTGGACTTCGCAAGCGCCGAACGCTCAAGCCGCTGATCATTTCCATCCTTCCTATGAAGCCCGGTTCCCCCATGGCGAGGATTCCCGAATTTCTGTTGCGCTTCGACGAGGATACCCTGTCGTTTTGGGTCTTCGAGTCACGGTACCACCGCGTACGTCCGTCCCCACGGTAGCACGCTGTCATTTACGACATCGCGTGGGAAATCGCGTAATTGGAGGGTTGGCGCTAGAAATCAGAACGGTGAAGCAATACCCGGCGACTAAGGTGAAGGCAGCCCGTACTGAAGGTTTACGAGAGTAGTGGACGCGCGGCGGCATCGACAGGCAGTAACCACGAAGAGATTATCGAATTCGTCTGGAAGGATATCCGGAATGGTCGGACCACCGGCCGCCGCGATAATCAAGGGCACCGTGTTGCTGTGTCCGATGACAAGGACTTTCTGCCCCTCGTGGTTAGCAAAGATCGCCGCGACGAGCTCGGCGGTGTTGTTCGCGGGGTAAACCGATGGGGTTAGACCGAGCGCGGTTGCCAGGGGCGCAGCGGTCTGGCGCGCTCGCTCCGTGTCGCTGTGGTAAATCGCCGTGACTCCAGCTTTTTCGACGACGTGGATTAATTCCTGCGCGCGCGCCAAACCCGCGGGAGAAAGGGCGTCTTGATTTGAAACTCGATCTGCATGACGCGCAATCAATAGGGTTGTTTCAGGCCCGCAACGAAACCACCACCAGAACCACAAAGGCAGTATACACAGTACCAAGATCGCTACGATTCCGAACACCCACGCGCGGTAGCGTAGAACAGTTTCCTGTAGTCTCGCGGTCATCATCGCAAATTTGGTCCGTTGAAGTCTGTAGTCTCAAGAGCGGCCCACGCAGTGTCAGCGGCGCGCGGGGATGGTGTCTATTCCTCGTGCTGCGAGCCGATGTAGTCAATGCCACATTCGTGTCACCGCGTGGCTTTTCCTTGTCAGCCGCTCGATCCCGCCGATTCGCGGTTTTGTTGCCGCCGAGGCCATCGCATCGCGAGCTTGGAAGACCTCTATCTCTGACGAGGCTGGATAGAAAACCGACATCTCGTGACAAGAAAGAGGCATCGCCTCATCGGCAAATCCCCCACACCTTAGGAAAGTACTCGGGGGTGTTCATATGGCTGTCAGTAGGCCATTTGCTCGAACACAGTTGCTCCCTGCCCGTGAGAGATGGTCGTGAGAGTCGCGGCTTTCCTTCCCAACTCGCAGACCGGACATGTTACGGCCGCTCTCGAAATGCACGATCAGTTATGCATCGCGGATTCCTGGGACTCGCTTGAGAAGTTGATCCGACTCGAACCGCTCAGTGTCGTAGTATTCAGCCCCGCCGCAGACGGAACCATGGATGTCACGCGAGCCTGCAAATTGATTCGCAGCTTCAGCTCGATTCCGTTCGTCGCGTATGTCCCGCTTTACCCTTCATTCGCGCGCGCTATCGCTCACATGTCCAACGACGGCATGCAGGATCTTGTCGTTGTTCGCGCCAACGATTCTCCAGCCCGGTTTCGCGAAATACTTCTCCGTGTCAGTGCGATTCCTGAACTGTCATTAGTGGTCCAGTCACTCGAGAAATGGTTCAGTCGACTGCCGCAGCCTCTCACTCGGGTGCTGGTCGATGCCCTATGCCAGCCGCACAAATACCCGAATGCGGAAGCTATCGCCGCCGCCGCGGGAATGACGGTGAGCGCATTATATCGAAGTTTCAGGAGCTCGCGATTGAATTCTCCCAAGTCCTTTGTCGTGGGCGCGCATGCTTTCAGAGGGTATCTCTACCTCAAAGACGTTGGATTCGCAGTAAGAGATATCGCCGCGAAACTTGGCTATACCCATCCGCGAATCTTTGCGCACCAGATTGAGTCTGTCTTCGGTGAGCGTCCGTCGAAGATTCGACACGCGCTGGAGTTCGAAGATGCTGTCCAACGTCTCGTCCAATGGTTCGGTTACAGAGAACGCGCGAGCGAGGCGCGCCTGACTGACGAGCCATCGCTCCGATCGACTTTCTTACGACGCCCGCTAACGCTGCGGTGATGCTCCCTCCTCCAAGGTCTAGACAGTTCCGTATCGTTACCTCTGATATGAAATAAGCCTACTGTGACAAGAAACTGGCTTTGCAGCTAAGCACTCGCTGAATAATGTCGCACCCGCGCACTTGAATCCGATGATTCGCGGCGAGGAGGGTACGATGAATGGACTAGTCAACGCTTTCTCACGTCGGCGGCGGAATTGCTTCCACCGCTGGCTAATGCTTGGCATCCTCGCCGCTACTTCCAGCTGTTCGACGACGACTCCTATACCCCTCACAATTTGGCACAACGTTCAGGTGCCGAATTCGGTCACGGGTCTCCTTGGAGTTTGGGGCAGCAGTCCGTCAAACGCCTGGGCGGTCGGTCCCAAGAGTTCAATGGCGCGCTGGACTGGCGCCGCTTGGTCAACGGCCTTGGGAAACTAAGGCCGTCTTTGTCGCGTGTCGGAGTCGGGTACGTTATCGCGCCAACCTACCGCCAATCGGGCTGCCAGTAATCGTGGCAGCAACCAGTCGCGGTCGGAAAGAGCAGCGTGGCCGAGACACCGTCGCTGACGCGAATGACGCGAAGCCCTGAGCCGTCCGCGTTGCGGCCGATCACGTAAGCTTCGTCGGGTGACCACCCGATTCCCGGGCTCAGGTCGACACTGCCGAAAACCCGGCGACCGCTTCCGTCTGCATTGATTATCGTTGGCACTCCATCATACGCGTTATTCAGACTCGGAGCGCCGAGATAGACGATGCGATCGTCCTGGGCAGACCAGCGCGGAGAGTTGGCGTTGGTGTCGAGCAAAGTAGTCGAACCGCTGGCGACGTCGAGCACACGCAGTTCACTCGGATAGGAAGAAGAAGCGACGTAAACGATTCGCGTTCCGTCGTGTGAGATGTCGGCGCCACCATAAGTACTGCCGAATCCTGGAACCGCGACGACGAACGTGATCGTATTGTCGGTTGCGACACGCCACAGTGAAAGGCCGGGATGCGAAAAGTCCCCGTGACTCGCGCCGACGACCAATACCGTCCCATCCGCCAGCTCGCGGGTGGACATGATTACGTCAAACCCGATGTCGGATCGAATATCGCGACGCGGATTCCCAGTCGTGTCGACGACGATCAGATCGTTGGGCGTGCCCCCACCGTAGAATGCGGTCCCGGCGTGCAGCGTCAGCTGCTCTCGCGTGGGACTGAATTGCGGGAAGGCTCCATAGTCACTCGAGACGCCGCTAACGATCGTACGCTCGGCGGTCCCATCTGTATTCACCAGTCGCACCGTTTGTTCACCGCTCGACCACACCAGCAGGCGACCCGGCGGCACGACCCGTACTCTCGCAGAGTCGACGAACGAGTTATACCGCGCGAAAACCCACTGATTGCCCATATCCAGACCCGTCACCAAGCCAGTTGCCGCGTTGAGCGTAATTGCACTTCCAGCCCCGAGACTCAGGGTCGGCGTTTCTGCGCGCGGGTTCGAGTAACGGTCGACAACGCGGCCACCTAGCGTTGCCGTAGCCCCGATACTGAGAGCGGTATCGATGGCTCCGGCGGCGCGCACGCCAGCGGGCGCGCCTGGTTTGATTGTGTACTTGGCTGAATCGGCAGCGCCAAGCTCCGGAACTATCGCCCGCACGTAATACGGTCCGGCGATGACGCCCATTTGCACTCTGACCTTCGCGCGTCCGCGAGCGTCGGTTGTGTCGATCGCGACCTGTGCAAAGCAATTCAGCGCCGCAAGTGAACAGAGATTCACCGCCGGGCGCGGGTAGAACTGAGGCGTCCCGGCTGTCAGTTGAGACTCGAAGCGCACGACGACGCCCTGCGCGACCGAACCGTTCGCCCCTCGCACCTCGACCACCAGCGCCTGCAAGGGCTGGACGTCGACGGTGTCGGTTACATCCGCGCCCGCGACAATGTGCACTCCCGGCTTGCCGCCACCCGGTCCGGTTGGATCGCTGCCGCAATTGGCAAGCAGCAAGATGAGGGAAATGGTGGAAGCAACACGAGCGGGGAGCGACCGGACCGGCACGATTTAACTCCTTGGGAGCGTATTTAAGTGTGCCCAAGGATAAAACTCGTGGATGAGCCCGTCCAGATGTTTCCGCTAGACGCGCCGTGTTGCGAGAGTCAGCGCGACCACCCGGTCTGCGGCAACCGTGACGTGATCCTCAACGCATTCTGGTAGTACACTTTCTTCAACACTTCATCCGGCAGCCCAATACCATAGAGTTTCCAGAACGCGTGGTAGGGACGGTAGTAGTCGAAGTAGTCATCGTTCGTCTCGAACACCCGCCAGTAGTACGGATACTCTTCCGGCTGATACGAGTCCTTGCCGAACAGAATTCGGTCCTGATACTTCACGAAGAAATCGTGCGCCTCGCGCGGCTGCCGACCGATGTCGTATAGCACCGCGCCCACATCCACATAGACGTTCGGCATCGCGGTCAGCATCCTGCCAAGACGCGCGAGATCGTTGGCATGCCAACCCATGTGCGCGGCGACGAAGGTCGTCTTCGGATTGCGGCGGAAAAGATTGTCGCGCTCCTTCATCAGCTCCTCGAAGTTGGGATGACGATCGGGCGGGATGCGACGGCTCGGAAAAAGCTCCAGCTCGAGCCACCGCTCATTCTTGTAGTTGACCGGCTGATAGAACTCCGCCGGATCCGCAGTGTGAATGAAGACGGGAAGCTTGAGGCGCGCGGCCGCCTGCCAGATCGGATCGAGATCGGGATCGTCGATCGCCAGTCGCGAACCGTCGGCTTTGCGAATCGTCTGACCGAAGTTCTTTGGGATCTCGCCGATCCCCACCGCGCCCGCGGCGACATCGGCCTCGAGCTGCGCCACTGCGCGTTGCGCCCATCCAGGTCCGACATTCCGGAAATCAATTCCCGCCAGAACCCGCACACGATCCTTCATCGTCGGCGACGACCTGATCGTCGCCATCATCTGCTTCAGGGCGTCCCCCGAAACGTTGTTAGCGACGATGATCATCCGCACGTTGAGGCTGTCCAATTCCGCCCCCATCCGAGCCAGTGATTCGACGGAGCCGAGCCGATCGAATGGATGCCCGTGAAAATCGATCGCCGGAAAGCGTGCCTTCCTCACCACGTGCTCCGGCACCACAAGCGTCGAATGCGGTCGATAATCGAGAATGCTTGGCGCGGGATCCTGCGGCGGAAGACATTGCCGCGGCCGAATCTCAGTCATTCCCGGTGGACACGACTCGCCAGGCTTGATCGTTGTAGCGCGCTCCCCGCCGGGCTGCGCTGAGAGAGGGATTGCGATGAATACCGCCGTCGCGGCGATCAGCACCGTGCGCGGAGAATTAAGGAAAGTTGACATGGCATAAGTCTACTGCGCGACGTTACCAGGCGGCGCGAAGTCCCGTCTTCGGGACATGACCGAGCCGATTATAGATCGCCATCTCCCGAGTTTGAGCACGGTCAACCGTGTGAGGTGGATGTCTGCAACCCGGAGGCCTGCGCCAGGAACTATGTTATCTGCCTCCCGCAGAATCTTTGCGGTCAGATAATTCCTGGAGGCATATGAAGGATCTCGAAATCGTTTTCGAAAATCGCCCCGGCGCTCTCGCTGAGATGGGAGAGGCGCTCGGCAAGGCGCAAGTGAATGTAGAAGGGGGCGGCGTCTGGTCGTGTGATGGTGGCAGGCAATCGATCGCGCATTTTCTCTTCGATGACGCCGACGCCGCGCGTGCAGCACTCGAAGCCGCCGGAATTCGTGTCGTCGCGGAACGCGAGGTGATCACTTTACGATTGCGCCAGGGTGAGCCCGGCCAACTGGGCACACTCGCGCGGAGAATGGCCGACGGCGGAGTGAACATCCACGTGCAGTACAGCGATCACTACAATCAGCTGATTCTCGTGGTAGACAAACTGGTGAAAGGGCGCGCGATCGCGCAGACCTGGATGCGAGAACGCGCTTAGATCAGAGCATCGACGAGCTGCACATTTCCCGGGCCTAAGTCAGCCTCGACTCGATGCCGGGGTTAATGCCGGCATTACAAGCCCGTCAGCCGCGATCAGCTCAAAAAGAAGTGCGACCGGAATTCGCCCTTGAGCTGCCGCTCGGTCATCTCGTCCACGAGCTGGCTGAATTCATCATCGCTGAGCTGCTCGCAGACGCGGCGCAGGCGGCGGCTGATGTCGCGTCGAATTGCTTCCCTGCGCTGGCAGTGAAATTCGCTCTCACCGCCCACCCTATGTTGGTCCGTCTGACCGCCTGACTTCGGAGAAGCTTTCGAGGCTACCAAATTGTTCATCACCGCACAATCGAGGCCGCGCTCACATTTTTCACGAGATCTTGCCGTTGTTTCGCTCGTTCATTTCACTGGAGCGGGTTGTCATCGCGCCGCGACCATTCTCCACCGCTCTTTTCGCCGTTCGCCGGATCGGCTCAGAGACTGGAGAACGGCAACACTCTCGTCGCATGCGGAGCCGCGGCACAGGTCGCGGAAGTAACGCGGCAGAGCGCTGTCGTCTGGGAAGCGCAGATGCAGAATGGCGGCGTCAAGGTTCCGTACTTCTATCGCGCTATTCGGCTCAGCTCTTTGTATCGAGCGAATGTGCAGTGACGGAGTTTAGTTTGTTCATACGATGTCGACGCACCGCGAACAAACGAGCGGCGAGGAAATCGCCAATAGCCTGACACACGGGCTCGGCGTCGTTCTGACGCTGGTCGTTGGACCAATCCTCATCGTCATGGCCGTGAGAAGCGGCGATCCCTGGCGTGTCGTATCGGCCGTCGTCTACGCAACGACGCTGCTGCTGCTATTTACATCGTCAATGCTGTATCACGGGCTGCCAGCACCCGCTGCAAAGAGAGTCTTCCAGCGCATCGATCACGCTGCGATCTACCTGCTGATCGCCGGGACTTACACTCCATTTACTCTGATCACTCTGCGCGGACCCTGGGGCTGGACGTTGTTTGGGATTATCTGGGGTCTCGCCATTATGGGGGTCGCGCTCAAGGGAACTTTCGGCGCGAAATTGCCTGCCCTCTCCACGGCGGTCTACCTCGGCATGGGTTGGCTCGCCGTCGTCGCGCTGCGTCCACTACTAATGAATGTCGCGCCGCGAGGGATCGCATGGCTCGTCGCGGGCGGGTTGTGCTATACGGCTGGCGTAGTGTTCTACGTGCGAGACGAAAGGCATCGTTATCATCACGCAGTCTGGCACATCTTCGTGCTCGCGGGCAGCATCGCCCACTTCTGCGCCATTCTATGGTATGCGCTGCCGGTGACTCCCGCATAAGGAGCCGCTCCCGGACAAGCACACAGGCTTGTGACCTCAGACGCGATGCGTGTAGTCAGCACTTATACCGGCGGTCGCGACCCACTTTGCACAGGCCGATTGAATGCTTACTGACAACCATAAACATCGAGTTCGCCTTCTCCTCAAACGGCGATTGGTTGATTCGAGGATCAACGCCGAACAGCGAGCCACGATCCGAGAGATTTGCGCCGAGTTCATGCCCGTTCCCGAGCCATCAGTACTCCTTCGCTCGTTCGTTGATGCTCTGGTGCAGGCGGCTGATTCCGAGAGAATCGCCTACGGAGTCGAGCGCGACGCGATGCTTTCCCAGCTCGTTAGCGTCTTCGTCGACGAGCTCCATGCATGCGCCGACGATGGTCGTCCCCTCGAGCTCGGCCTCCGCCGCGAAACGCCGGCCACCGCGCCGCGAATGATTCTGGATATGGAGTCGCCCGGCACCAGCTTCTGATCTCAGCGCGCCGTCGCGCAAACGGCGCCTGGTTTTTGGCTGTTTCTCCTTGCGTAGATGACGTTCGAGAGTAACCGTAGTGCAAGCCTGCGAGAGCGATTTCCCCTCAACCGATCGCGGCGCACTTCGTGGATACCGAGCTCGGCCAAAACCTCCGTGATGCCCTAAGCGGGCTATATACCCTCGAGCGCGAGATCGTTGGCGCCGGGATGTCGCGCGTTTTCGTCGCCGAGGATCGGGCACTTGGCCGACGGGTGGTGGTAAAAGTGCTGCCGCCCGAGATGGGCGCCGCCGTTCGCCTGGAGAGATTCCGGCGCGAGATCCAGCTCGCCGCATCGCTCACCCATCCGCACATCATCCCGCTTCTTACCGCGGGCGAGACCCTCGGCCTTCCCTACTATACTATGCCCTATGTCGAGGGCGAGTCGCTCAAGGAGCGGCTCAAGCGCGACTGGCGGTTGCCGATTCCCGAAGCCGTGCGCCTCGCATGTCAGGTCGCTCGCGCACTCGATTACGCGCATCGCAGCGGGGTCGTACATCGCGACATGAAACCCGGCAACATCCTGCTGCACGACGGTCAGGCGATGGTGACTGACTTTGGCATCGCCCGCGCACTCAATGTCGCAGCCGCGGATCCGAATCTCACCAGCGCCGGCACCGCTATCGGCACGCCGGCCTACATGAGTCCGGAACAAGGGATGGGCGAGCCAACAGTCGACGGACGGACCGATATCTACGCGCTCGCCTGCGTGCTGTTCGAGATGCTGTCCGGGAGTGCGCCTTACGTCGGCAAAAATGCGCAGATGGTGATGATGCGCCATTTCGTCGATCCGATCCCGAGCGTGCGACCGGGACGCAACGAGATTCCGGTCACTGTCGACGACGCCATCAGGAAAGCGCTCGCGAAACAGCCGGCAGGAAGATTTGGATCGGCGGCGGATTTCGCCACCGCACTGGAAGCAGGACACGTCAACTGGACGTTCACCCCGGACTCTCCGGAGCCCGGTGTAGGCGGACTCGTTTCTCAATCAAGCTCCGGTCCCACCGCAGCCATCAACAAACCGCTCCTCGATCGATTCGTCGCAGTGCTGCCGTTCGAGAATATGAGCCCGGATCCGGAAAACGAATACTTCTCGGACGGAATCACCGAAGACATCATCACCAATCTCTCGAAGATTCAGACGCTCAAGGTGATGTCGCGTACCTCCACTGCCCCTTACAAGAAGCACGGCAAGAACGTGCGCGAGATCGGCCGCGAGCTGGGCGTCTCACACGTGCTCGAGGGCAGCGTACGACGCGCCGGCAACAAGGTACGTGTCACCGCGCAATTGATCGACACCGAGACCGATCATCACGTCTGGGCAAAAACGTGGGACCGTGAGCTCGACGACATCTTCGCCGTTCAAACCGACGTCGCCGAGTGCGTCGCGCACTGCATGCGCGCGAAGCTGAGTCCGACGGAGGTATCGCGCCTCGCAAAGAAGCCAACCGAGAATATCGAGGCGTACAACCTCTACCTCCTCGGCAGGCATCACTACAACAAAGTCACGCCCGACGATTTCGCCAAGGCGGTCGACTATTTAAAGGAAGCGGCTGATCTGGATCCCGAGTTTACCACTGCGCTCGCCTCGCTCGCCGAGGCGTATCAGTATCTCGGAATGGGTTACTGGGGAGTGCGACCGCACGACGCGCACCCGGACGCGTTCAAGCTCGCCACCAAAGCCGCCGAGCTCGATCCGAACAACGGCAGCGCCCACGCGTCGATCGGGCTCTACTACGATTGGTATCGATTCGATTTCGAGAAGGGCGGCGCTGAGCTCGCGCGCGCGGTCGAGCTGTATCCCAGTGGCTCCATGTTGCGGATGTACTACGCGATGCACCTGTGCGCGGTCGGCAAGTTCGACGAAGCGATGGTCCATCGCGACATCGCGTGTCAGCTGGATCCGAGCGCGATGGCGATCCGTGGCAACGCGACGTGGGTGCTCTACCTCGCTCGTCGAATGGATCAGGCGATCGAAGAGTGTCGCAACATCCGCCAGATCGACCCGGCGTCTTCGTACGCAGCGTTCTCGCATGGACTGGTCTGCGCGCAAGGCGGCGACAAGCGCGAAGGAATTCGCGCATTCCGTGACGCGGCGAGACTTGGCGACGGAATCACCTTGTATCAGGTGAGCCTGGCGTACGGACTCGCTGCCGGCGGCGAGCGAGAGGAGGCTCGCCAGCTACTCGATCGGCTGGAGAAGCTGGCGCAAACTGAATTCGTGTGGCCGATGGGAATGGGGATGGCTTACGCGCACCTCGGCGAGGAGAGCAAGGCGATGGACTGGCTCGAGAGGGCGTATGAAGAGCGAGTCGGCTACATGTTGATGATCAGTCGAGATCCGGCGCTCGACATTCTCAGATCATCGTCGCGGTTCCAGGCGCTCGAGAAGAGGATTGGACCGAACCCGGCTTGACCGCCACATTGACCGTAAGCGATCGCGGGTACAATTTCGACCAACCTTCAACCTTCCGTCGATGGCATTCATTGTCGTTCTGATCATCGTTGTAGTCGCTGTGCTCGCGCTGGTCGGGCTATACAACAAGCTCGTCTCGCTCCGCGTTCGCTCACAGAACGCGTGGTCGGATATAGACGTTCAGCTCAAGCGACGCGCTGACCTTGTGCCCAATCTCGTCAGCACCGTCAAGGGTTACGCGGCGCACGAGCGCGAGACGCTGGACGCAGTGACGCAGGCGCGCACCCGTGCGGTCGCCGCGCAAAGCGCGGGACCCGCCGAGCGTGCGGTCGCAGAAGGACAGCTCTCGAATGCGTTGCGCGGATTGAATGTGGCCGTCGAGGCGTATCCGCAACTGCAGGCATCCGGCGGATTCCGCGATCTCCAACAGCAGTTAGCGTCGATCGAAGACGCGATCCAGAACGCTCGGCGCTATTACAACGCCGTCGTGAGGGACTTCAACACCGCCGTCTCCACGTTCCCGTCGAACATGTTCGCGAGCTCGATGGGCTACAAGGAGCTCGAGTTCTTCCAGGCTGAAGAAGCCGACAAAGCAGTCCCGAAGGTCAGCTTCTAGTGTCGATATGTCGATTTTATTTCATCGAGATGCATTTTCTTATCACTTAGGCTAAAGAGCCAAATTATCAGCGTGGCGTAAGGGAACAATTGTTCGTCTGAGTATAGCGCGCGGCGCTTTCCTTTTTTTACTCAGCGACAATGCCCAGAATCCTTCGCGCAGCATGGTCTGCGCTAATCATTGGAAGTGCTCTCTCTTGCGGCGGCAGCAAAGCAACCGAGCCTCCGAAGCCTGTCCTCACCACTCTCAACGTATCGTTCCCCAATCCGTCGATCTTCATCGGACAGTCGGCGAACGCTAGCGCGTCTGCCATCGATCAGTTCGGTGCGCCGATCGCAACCGGAACGATCACCTGGACCACCGAGTCCGCGGCGATTGCGACGGTAAGCACGGCGGGCGTTGTCACCGGCGTTGCAGTCGGACAGACGCAGCTGATCGCGTCGGCAGCGGGTAAGCAGGCAACTGCGTCCATCACGGTTGTTCCTGTTCCCGTCGCCACCGTGACAGTCACGCCGACTACGGGCAGCGTCTCCGTCGGCGCGACGTTCCAGCTCACTGCGTCGACGTTCGACGCGAGCTCGAATGCGCTGGCAGGACGCACGATCGCGTGGTCTACGGCGGATCCTTCGCGTGCGACCGTCAGCTCCACTGGATTGGTGACCGGCGTCGCCGTCGGAACGGTCAACATCAGCGCGACGAGCGAAGGCAAGACTGGCATGTCGCAGATCACTGTCACTCCCGCCCAGGTTGTATGCAACGGTTCGAACTCGCTGCAGCTCGCGGTCGGTGAGATTCATCCTTTGACTGCGTCGGAAAAAGCCACGTTATGTGTTGGCGGTGGAGCGTCCGCTTCCGAGTACGCGCTCATTCCTTTCAACAGCACCAACGTCGCGGCGAGCACGGTCGCGCTTCATATCGCAGGGACGAACACCAGCGCGATTCAGCCTGGTAGCATCGCTTCGTTGGATCCGTCGCGAAACATGATGGTCGCCGCCGGTCGCACTCGGAAATCAGACGCTGCCGAGTGGGCATTCAGGCAGCGGGAGCTTCGTGATCTGCGCAGTGCACGCAACGCACCGAGGCAGCGTTCAAGCATTACGACGAGCGGACTCGTTCCCTCACGCTTGACCGGTATTCCGGCAAATCCCACAGTCGGATCGATCGTCGACATCAACAGCAACATCAGTGGCAACACCTGTACTTCGACGAAGCAGATTCACGGGGCGGTTGTGGTCGCAGTGTTACCCCACACCATCGTGCTGTCCGACACGACTTCCCCTGCCGGCGGATACACCACCGCCGAAATGACTTCCTTCGGTCAACAGTTCGACACGCTGGGCTACGATCTCGACGTCGCGAACTTCGGGACACCGACTGACATCGATGCGAATGGTCGGTTAGCGATTCTATTTACGCCAGGCGTTAACGTCATACCGGGGCCGCCGAACGGCGTTTACCTGGGAATGTTTGCCAACCGAGATCTTTATCCGGTCAGCACCTGCGTTGCGAGTAATGAAGGTGAGATGTTCTATGTCCCGGTGCCGGATCCAAACAAGACCCTTAACGGCAACTATGCGGACAAGACATATCTGGCGACCAGCATTGTATCAGTCCTCGTCCACGAATTTCAGCACCTGATCAACGCGGGACGTCGCCAGTATGTGAACAACGCGCCGCCCGAAGAGATCTGGTTGAACGAGGGGCTGAGTCACGTCGCCGAGGAGTTGCTCTACTATAGAATGTCGGGCAATTCGCCGCGAACGAACATCAACCTGTCTGTTATTCAATCGAGTCAAGCTCAGATCGATGCGGTTAACAGTTATCAATTTGAGAATTTGAGCCGCCTGAGCCTGTATATGGACTTACCCGAGAACTATTCGCCCATCGCGCAGGTCGATCAGTTGGAGATGCGCGGCGCAATCTGGCAGTTGCTGCGCTACGCTGCGGACAGGAAGGGCGGTTCAGAAGCGAGTACGTGGTCTGCACTGGTGAATTCATCATCTGCAGGCCAGGCGAATTTCAACGCCGTTTTTGGCGACATCATCGCACAGGCACGCGATTGGGCGCTCGCTCAATTCCTCGACGATGCCGGCCTGGGCACCGCCGCGAATTACTCGCATCCGAGCTGGAACTTCCGCAGCGTTCTGCCGGCGATCAACTCGAACAAGTTCCCTCTACTCACGCATCCACTTACGGCCACGCCGGTCGACCTCACGTTGAACGGCGCTAGCGCCGGCTACATTCGATTCAGCGTCGCTGCGAGTGTGCCCGCAAGTGTCGTCACCACAGCCTCCGGCCAGGCAGTTCCATCGTTCGTCGACATGTTACTGGTGAGAACCCAATGATCGCACGCGTGCTGGCGATCGCTGCGATCCTGCCGCTGATTGTGACGACGACGGATTGTCATCATGCGGTGCGCACTGCTCAAATCGGAGCGGGGTCCGATTCGATACGGGGCACCGTATCAATCACGGGAACATCATTCGAGCAATCAGTGATGCTGCGCACCAGCAATGGCACCATTGCGCTCGCTGTTAACTCAGCTGATTCCGCGGCGCTATCGCGCATGGGCGGCATCGACGTCAAAGTATTCGGCATCCGAGAGAGCAACCGATTTCTGGTAACGTCGTTCCGCGCTATGAGCGTCGCCGGTTCGCCCGTGGTCGATGGCATTGTTCGCGATGACAATGGCCACCTTTCAATCGAGACGCCCGATGGGCGGGTCGCACTCGGCAACCCGCCCGCCCGGCTCAGGAATCTCGTCGGAGCTCGCGTCTGGATTGGTGGACCGCTGGCAACGGGCCCGAATCAGTTCGGATTGATCGCGCCAGCCACTCCCTGACTCCGCTAGTACGGCCTCGTCCTGCGACCGATTCTGGTGGTCAGCAGGATCGCTCCACCACTCCGCCCCGTGGGCCCGTACTTCGCGGCCGTCTCGATCGGCGTCAGAAATTCTATTCCGATGATGTCGAGCGCAGAGATATGATTAAGCTCCTCGGGGCCGCCGAGTCGCAGCCCATCGAGATATACTGACGGCTGAAAAGCGGGGCCGCCGGCGGGGTTCAACGCCGTGGGACGAAGGCGCAGAACGGCATCATATGCGGTGATCGGCCGCACCGCCGAGATCTGGATCTCGGAGAACTGCGTGAATGATCTCTGCGGAGTCAGGCGGGTGTTCGCTTGCGGCGCACAGGACGATAGTACTACAGCTGCGACGACGGGTGCGGCAAATTGGAGGCCGGTTCGAGCGGAGTATGACATGTTGCCTCCGAATGGTGAACGCGTTCCTTCCCTTTCGACACAGCGATTCCACGACTGGTTGAAACGTTGCTGAAGGTTTTTTTGCAAGTCATCAAGTCGATGGACATCTTCTGGCCTTATCGACCTGTACGACCTACTGAACGAATGAGTTTCCTGAGAAGACCAGTGGCGAGTATCCTCGCGCAAGTTTTACAATGTCAACGCGTGATCGGCGCGCTGGCTCTGCTATTGAGCGTTTTCGCGAGCTCAGCGAATGGTCAGGCGCGCGACATCCGCATTCGCGACTACGGCGCTTTGCTCACCGTTCACTCCGACGGTACGCTCGACGTCGTCGAGCAGCTCACCATTCGCTTCACCGGCGAATGGCACGGACTCAATCGCGATCTCTCGCTGCGACATAACACCGCGCAGGGGCGACAGGTCAAGCTGGATGTCGAGGACGGGCCGATCACGGACGCGGCCGGCAATCCGCTCGAGGTCGAGCATCAAACCCAGGATGCCGGCTGGACGCGCCGCTACCACATCTACATCCCGGGTGCGACCGACGCAGATCGCACGATCGTGATTCACTATCGCGTCAAAAACGCCATCCGCTTCTTCTTCAAATCGAGCGAGGTGGGCGAGCTCGACGAGCTGTACTGGAACGTCACCGGCAACGCATGGACGATGTTCATTGACAGCGTTCACGCGCGGGTCGTGTTGCCTGACGATGTCCGACCGACCAGGGTCGCCGTTTACACCGGACCAGAGGGCGCGCGAGAATCAGACGCGTCCATTGTGCGGGATAGCAACGAGATCGAGTTCGACTCGCGTCATCCGCTCTACCCGTACAATGGAATGACACTCGGCGTTGGCTGGCCCGCTGGACACATCGCGGGCAGACCCAGCGAAGCGCAGGTGCAATTGATGGAGATCTTCAGCTGGACTCCGCTATTACTTCCACTGCTGGTCTTCTGGTTCGCGTATCGGCGCTGGGACAAATACGGCCGCGATCCGGTTGAGGGCTCGTACGTCGTTCGCTATGAGCCGGTGCCCGGCGCAACACCGGCGGAGCTCGGCACGCTGGTCGACAACAACGCCGACATTCGCGATGTCACCGCGACACTCGTCGATCTCGCCGTGCGCGGCTACATCCACATCAGTGAGCTGACCGAATCCCACCTTTTCGGGCTAACCAAGAGTACCGACTATTGCTTCGCGATTCTGAAGAGTCGATCGCAGTGGACGAATTTGAAAGCGCACGAGATCAGTTATCTCGATGCGCTCAGTCAGTGCGCGCCATCGGATGCGTACAAGGTGAAGATGTCGGAGCTCACCAACAGGTTCTACAAGTTCCTGCCTGAAATCACCAACGCAGTTTACGACGAGCTCGTTCAGTCGGGCTACTATGTGGAGCGTCCGGATCGCGCACGAGGCAAGGCTTGGGGAATCACAGTGCTGGTGACGCTCGTGCTTGGCGGTCTCACCATCCTCTCGCTCAGTCGGGGATTCTCGCTGTTCGCACCCGCCTCGCTGGTGTTTGCTACCGCGGCCAGCTTCATCATCCTGGTTGTGTTTGCGCAGTTGATGCCGGCGCGCACCACCGAGGGCGCGCGAGCACGTGAAGGCGGCCTTGGCTTCAAGGAGTTTCTTTCACGCGTCGAGGAAGATCGCTACAAGCGAATGATCACCTCGCCAGAGCTGTTCGAGAAATACCTGCCGTACGCAATGGCGTTTGAAGTCGAAGAGAAATGGGCGAACGCGTTCAAGGACATCTATCACCAGACCCCGAATTGGTATACGGGGACCGGTCGCTTCGATGCGGTAAGCTTCGGACACAGCATCAGCACCATGTCGAACGCCGCGGCGAGCAGCATGTCGTCGAGTCCCTCGTCATCGGGCTCGGGCGGGGGCGGATCGAGTGGCGGCGGAAGCGGCGGCGGCGGGGGGAGCGGGTTCTAGTAACTCAGGACTGCGAACTGAACGAAAGGTAGGCAGGTAACATAGAGCTCAGTACCGAGTTCGCAGCGTTGTTACACGTATTCGAGCGTGTCGCACCTGGACAGCGACGAACGCAGCTGCGAACTCCGATCTGAGCCTCTGTTACCTGCCTGCCTTTTTTGCCTTCAGTCCTCATTCCGCGACGTTAGCGCCTAACTTCGCCCCGTCGAAAGAGCCCGGGCAAACTCGCCCGCGCTGGCGAACCGATCGGCACGTGCCTTTGACAAGGATTTCATTATCGCGGCATCTGCGCGCACAGGAACGTCCGGCCTCACCTCTGTTACAGGTTTTGGGATTTCCTTGTTGTGCTTCGCGAAAATCTCGACGTAAGTACGCCCTGTGAATGGCGGCTTCCCGGCAAGCAGCTCGTAGGTGACGCAGCCGAGAGAGTAGATATCGCTCCGCTGATCGAGATTGCCGTGAGCGCTGATCTGCTCGGGACTCATGTACTCGGGCGTCCCGACCGACACGCCGGTGACGGTGATCTGGGTCGACTGCTCACTGGTGATCGCGCGCGAGATTCCGAAGTCAGCCAGAATCACCGACCCCTCCGGCAACAGAATATTGGCCGGCTTGATATCACGGTGGATCACGCCGCGGGCATGCGCGTAGTCGAGCGCGCTCGCGATGTGCTGAACGATTGCAATCACCGCGTTGACCGGTAGCTGTCGTTCGCGTCGTAATCGCGAGCGCAGCGTCTCGCCGTTCACGAACGGTGTCACCATGAACAGGCCGTGATGCTCCAGAGTGCCGTGATCGAGCAGCCGCAGAATGTTGGGATGGTCGAGGCTGCTGAGAATCCGCACTTCGCGTTCAAACCGTCTCTCCCCGACGACCGTTGCGACTTCAGGGCGCAGAATTTTGACGGCGACCTGGGTGTTGGCGTCTCGGTCGTCCGCGAGGATCACGTACGCGGCGCTGCCTTTCCCAATCAGGGACCGAAAGGCATAGCGCGGCGGCAATGCAGCGACGAAACGTTGGATGCGGCTGGGTGGTTTTGACAGAGAAATCGACTCTGTTACAAAGTCTGTTCGGATGAGCGCGATATGACGCGATTGCTTGACTTTACGACGACGGGCGTCGATTGGCGAGGCTCATGCGGACGTTTCATTTCGACTGAGCCATGGGACGAGGGCACGATACTGGCGAACCCCAAAAAGTGCGCGCGTAACACTGCGCGGCGGCTTCACTAAAAGACAACGCTCAACTCAATGGCGACTCGAACGTTTCGCCTGACGTACATAGATGCGCGCCGTCCTTACGGCGTTGCTGGTTGTGACACACCTCGCTGGTCAATGGACAAGCCGCGTTCTGCACGGCGTCGAGGAGTGCACCACCTGATTGAAGCTGATCGCGCGATTCATGGGTGTCGTCATGAACCGCATTTTCATCGGCGG
>JADMIO012791322.1_pt1 | contig 55222 bp, 43 predicted proteins | sample 8958161 | NCBI WGS metagenome assembly JADMIO01 (sample SAMN16585339, study PRJNA669376) | soil metagenome | isolation source: Crop rotation soil | place: USA: Cullars Rotation, Alabama | collected 2011
CGCGACAACTTGTCCACGTGGAATTCTAAGCTTAGGATCCCAATGTGCTGGAAAGCCACGGCCCGCGCCCCGCGAGGCAAACCCTGGAACTTGTCGGTCGTGTCGGTGATCTGGCTGATGCTGTCGAGCATCACCTCGGCGCGGAGCCGGCGAATGGCGCTGTGGGAGAAATTCCGCGCGTCATCCTGATTGGTGTCGTTGGTGATGCTGGAAAGCTGGTAGGTTCGCGAGTTGCAGATTTCGCGCACGAGCTGGCGGAGGTCGTAATTCGAAGCGACGAGCTTCGCCGCGAGCGTCTCGAGTAAAGCGGCGTTTGACGGCGGATTGCTGATCCGCACGTCGTCCACCGGCTCGATAATTCCCCGACCGAAAAAGTGTGCCCAGGCAAGGTTCGCAATATGCCGCGCGAACCACGGATTGTCCGGCGCGGCGATCCAGTCCCCGAGCACCTGGCGGCGATCTTTCCCTTTCACGTCCGGTTGCGCGCCCGCGAGGAATTTCGGCGCCACATCTTTTCCAGTCACGGGATGTTTCGATTCGCCCTCGTGCCGGTCGAAGACAATCGTCTCGCGCGGGTCCTCGCCTTTCTTGCGGCCGACCTGCGTAAAGAATCCGACGAACCCGCGGTAGTCGTTCATCGTCCATTGATCGAACGGATGATTGTGGCATTGCGCGCATTTCATCTGCACCCCGAGGAAAGCCTGCGCGGTGTCCTCGGCGAGCTTCAGGGAATCAGTCTCGGTCTGGTAATAACTCGCGGCCGGGTTCGCAAAAGTGCCGCCGGTGCTGGCGATGAGGTCGCGCGCGATCTGGTTCACCGGAACGTTCGCGGCGATCTTGTCGTGAAGCCAGTTGTAATAGACCAGCGCGCTCTTGTAGCTCACATCGGTGGACGAGCGGATCTGCAGCATCTCCGCCCACTTCATCACCCAGAGATCGACGAATTCTTTCCGCTGCAAAAGGGCGTCGATGAGTTTCGCGCGTTTGGCGGAATCGGTGTTCGCGAGAAAAGCTTCATGCTCCGCGGGCGTGGGGGGCAACCCGGTGAGATCGAGATGGATCCGGCGCAGGAATTCCTCGTCGGTGCAAACTTCCGAAGGGCTGATGCGGAGCTTGCGCAGCTTGTCGTCGATGCATTTATCGATGTCGCTGTTCTCCGCGACTGGCGGAAACGTGAAGTTGAGGCCCTTCGGCACCACGATCACTTCGGCGCCGACGGTGAACGTGGCAAAGCGCGCCATCACAAACGCCTCGCCGCGCTGGGCTGCGGTGATCAATCCGTCCGGCGAAACTTTGGCCGAGCCGTCGTTATTGCTGAGGAAGACCACCAGCGGCGTCACATCGCGGACAGCGCCATCGGAATAACGGGCTTTGACCGCCAGTTGCTGTGCCGCGTTTTCGCCTTCGAGGACGATTTGCTGCGGGGTGACTTCAATGCTCGTGGCCTGCGGCGTATCAGGCGGATCGATCGGGGCGCGCGCCTCGATCCAGCGAAGCAGAGTTTTGTAAAGATCGCTGTTTTTGTCGAACCGCTTGCCGCCGGTGTGCGCAACCGCGCCGGTGGCTTTCTGGAGAAGCAGACTTTCCTCGGGCATGCCGAAGTTCAATCGGCGTCCGCTCATCTCGCGCGTAATCCGCTGATAATCGCCATCGGGATCGTAGCCAAACAGCGAGAGGTGGAATCCATCCTGCCCGCGGGCGGAGCCATGGCAGCCGCCGGTGTTGCAGCCGGCGCGCATGAAGATGGGCATCACGTCGCGACGGAAACTGATGGGAGCGGGGTCGGCGCCGTGCGCGGAAGCGCCCAGCAACGTGACGGCGGCGAGTGTGACCGCCCGGGTAGCGCACGCGTCCACGCGTGCTGGCAACGGCGTTCCGCCGTTGCGAACTTCGCGCCGACCGCGATTGCCATTCAGCGCTCCGAGTCTCCACGAAAGTCCGTCGCGGCAAAATGCCGTGACCAACGCGCCAGAGGCGCGCGCTACCCAGGCAAAAGCGCTCTCGCTCATTTCGCCGCCACCTTTCCAGCGGGCGCGTCCACGCGCAGAATGCCCCCCTGCGCGATGTTGTGCACGATCGGCTCGCCGTCCTTCATGATGACGAGCTGACAGAAGAGATCCTTCTTCGCTCCCGTCGGCGTTCCCTTGTCGGTCGTCACCTCAAACTTCACTTCTCCGTCCGCCGCGGTGATCTCGGCTTCCGGAGCGCTCGCCTTGTTCGGCAGGTTGAGCAATTGCACCTTCGCCTTTCCTTCAAATGGACGGTTCTGTTTCAAACTGCAGATCAGCGTCGCGGGCTGGCCCTGCACCGCTTTGGTGCGCTCAATGCGCGCCGTGACAAAGGGCGGTGCGATTTCCAGATTCGCGAATTGCGACGAAACCCAGACCGCGCCCTTGCCGGCATCGGCATTGGCCGTCACCGCGATTTTCCAGATTCGGGTCTGCGCGTCGCCCGAGGCATTCAGCGGAATCACAGCTTCGGTCTGGCCGGCGGGAATGGTAACGGTCGACTGCGAGCCGACGCCATTTGGATTGTAGAGCATCGAGAGATTGATCGGACCATTGAAGCCGTTCCGACGCTCCGCGTTCACTTTGAGATTCATCGAGCCGTTCTGCACGAGCGGCACTTTGGGCTCGACGACCGAGATCCTGATCGGCGCCTCCTCAGTGACAGCGACCGGCACTTTCTCCACTTCCGTTTTGTAATAAACCGAATTGTTTGGATTGCCGAGCACGAGCGGAATCTCCTGCACGAACCGGCTCGCCACGCGCTGTTTTGTCTCGGTGGGACGAGCCGTGAGATCACACAGTTTTCCGGTCACTGCCGCTTCCGGCGCAGCCTCGAAAACCACCGGTATCATGTCGCCACCCGTCGGAACAGTCTGCGCGTTCACACCGTCCGGTAATCCCGTGGCTTGGAGCAAAATCTCGCCGCCGAACTCCGTCCGTTTCGCGCGCACCATCGTTGCATAACGATTCCCTCGCGGCACCGGCACCGCCTGCCGATCCTGCGAAGGCTGCTGCGTAACCACAGGAAGGGCGAGCTCCACTCCCGACTTTGCCGGCGTTACCTCCACGCGATATGTGAAAGCCGCGCCGCCCCGTGCGAGCTGGTCTTTCACCGAAAGGCCGTATTCACCGTCGGCGGGCGCTTTGAAACGCAGGTAACTGTCCGGGCCGCCGGCGTCGTCGTTCGAGCCGAGCTGCTTCCCGTTCGCATCCAGAATTTGCAGGACGGAATCGAGCGGCGAGCGGAGGCGGCGCGCGTAAACATGCACGTCGAAGGTTTCGTCCTTCTTGGCCTTGAAGCGGAAATAATCGGTGTCACCCGCGGTCTCGATGATTCCATTCAGCGCGACGGGCGGCGGCGTTTCGGCCACGGTGGCATGCTGCAAATCGTTGTCGGGTTCCGCTTCGAGCACGTTAGGAAAGGTCGACACGCGAAGCGAATTTGCCGCGGCTGCAGTGGCGCCATCCTGCTCGGCAAAAACGCCCAGCGGCTCCGCCTCGACAGGCAGTTTCGTCTTCTGGGAAATCGGGCCGGTGGCGTCGCCGATGAACCGCAAATCGATTTCCCCGCCGGTCGGACCGCCGGCCGGATAGACGACGAGCGGCTGCGGCGCCGTGGTGACGTGCATGCGATAGCGGCACTGATCGCTCCCGCCGAAAGCGCTGTCCCGAATCTGAATCAGACAGGGACCATCCTCCGGCACGATTGCGGAGAGAAGCGGATCCTGCAGAAACAGCGAGCTGTCATCGTTACGCGCGATCTCGCGCCCCGCTTTCGACGTCACGCAAATCCATGGATCGAGCATTCCCCGCCCGAGACGCATTCCTTCGACTTCCACCGTGAGGCGCTGGCCCTTTTTCACATCCACCGAAAACCAGTCCGTCTGCTCCGATTTGATAACCCCGTTGACCGTGACGTTGAGCGGAATGGGCTGCGCATGGTCCGCGTCGCGGTTGGATTCCTTCGCCTCGACCGACGGAAAACGTCCGACGAAAAATGTCCGAAGCTCGCTAATGCCGGAAGCGGTCCACACCCGAAGCGCGTGCTCTCCGACCGGACAATCCGGAGCGATGTTCACTTTCGCTTTGATGGATTTGTCATCGGCAACGGCGAACTCCTTCGCCTCGATGCCGGTGCCGTAGAAAAGAATCCCTTTCGCGTCGCCAAGCCGTTCGCCCCGCAGGGCCATCTCGACCTCCGTCCCGCGCTGGCCGCCCGGCGGAACGACCTCGGAAAGAGCCGGCGAAGCCGCAAAAGCGGGCAGCCCTGCGAGCAGGAAGAAGCACCAGATGAAACGCAAGTTTCCACCTCGCGGACGACATCGGTGCAAGCTGGAGGCTTGCGCTACCATTTCACGCCAGGAGATCGGTTACGACCTGTCCGCCGCGGACGATATCGATTGGGCGGTTGCCGGGAGACATCAGCTTTTTGGCGCCGTCGATGCCGAGCTGCTTGTAAATCGTCATCGCGAAATCTTCGACGGAGAGCGGATTCTCGTCCGGTTCCGATCCGGTGGGATCCGACGATCCGTAAACCGAGCCGCGCTTGATGCCGCCTCCGGCCAGCAGGACCGAAAAGACCCGCGGCCAATGATCGCGCCCCGCGTCCTTGTTGATCTTGGGGGAACGACCGAATTCGGAGGTCACCATTACCAGCGTGGAATCGAGCATCCCGCGCCGATCCAGATCGCGAATGAGCGAGGCGTAAGCCTGGTCGAACTTCGGCAGCTCGTTCTGAATGCCGGTCCGCACGTTCGCGTGGTGATCCCAGCCGCCATACACCACCGAGACAAACCGCACGCCGCCTTCCACCAGCCGGCGCGCCATCAGCATCCGCATTCCCGCCTGGTTCCGCCCGTATTCGTCCTTCACCGCATCGGATTCGGCTTTCAAATTGAACGCCTCACGCGCCTTGGGCGAGCTGACCAGCCCGTAGGCGCGCTGGTAAAAACTGTCCATCGCATCGAGCGCGTCCGATTTTTCCAATTGGCGAAAATGGTCATCGACCGTCGCGAGGATGTTCTGCCGTTGCTGGAAACGCTCGTGATCGATGTCGCCCGGCAACGAGAGATCGCGCACGCTGAATTTCGCCTGCGCCGGATCGTTCCCCAGGCTGAACGGGCCGTAGGCGTTGCTCAGGTAGCCGCTGCCTGCATATGGATTCGGCTGCGAGGGGATGCAGACATACGGCGGCAGATCGTTGCGGACCCCGAGCTCGTGCGACACCACGCTTCCGATACTTGGATATTCGACCGCGGGGCTCGGCTTGTAGCCGGTAAACATGTTGTGCGTGCCGCGCTCATGGGCCGCTTCCCCGTGAGTGATCGACCGGCAAACGGTGATCTTGTCGGCGATTTGCGCGGTGTTCTTCAGCAGCTCATTGAAACGGACCCCTTCCAGTTTGGTATCGATCGAGCCGAACGGCCCGCGGTATTCCACCGGTGCGAGCGGCTTCGGATCGAAGGATTCCTGCGCCGAAATGCCGCCCGGCAAAAAGATGTGGATCACCGCTTTGGCGGCCGGGTTGGCCGCGGTCGCCTCCGCAGCCTGCAACCGGAAAAAATCGCCGAGATTCAGGCCCAATCCGCCAATGAGTCCGACGTAAAGAAACTCCCGCCGTGAAATTTTGCGGAAGTGCGACGGATCGTCGTACCATTTGATGGGTTGGAGGTCACTCATGGCGTGAAGTTTAAAAGGAGGGCGCTGGCGGCGCGCACTTTACGTGTAAAACGGTCAAAATCAAATTGGTCACGGCCATGATAGGCTCGGTGTAACACCGGATTCGGAGAGAGGTTGCGTTGCCAGCACGCGAAGGAGGGCATTTGTAGAGCGGGCGCTTCGCCTGCCAGGGGAGCAGGGGGCCTCGGCAAGCGAAGCGCTCGCCCTACAATCCTCTCCCAAGCCGCTGACAGGCGAAGTTGCCGATCGGTCTCAATGCGGCATTGTTTTCTTTGCGCGGATATGAGGAGGGTGTGGGGTCCGCCCTCTAGAGCCATGAACATTTTCCAACCAATGCGGCAGGCACTTCTGGCATTGGAAGCCCTTCTGATCTGCGCTCATGTTTTCCCGGCCCGGGCCGCGCAGAACGACCTTGCCATCCACCGGGTCGCCCCCGGCACCAGGCTGCAGGATCTGCCCAAAATCGCCACCCCAACCCGTGGCGCCATCCCCGGTGACTGGTTAGATGCTGGGGATCAATACAGCCTCCCCGGCAAACGGCGGGTCCGCCTTCTGCGTTCAAGCGACGAGGTCGCGGTGCGGTTTGCAGAGGGCGTCAGCTCGGAGCGTGGCCTGCGCGAATTGCGGGCAATCTCGAATCTTCCCCGGCACCAGCTCGTCGCCGCCCCAAATCTGCGCCGGCAAGGCCGAGTCCACCTGCTCCGCCGCGCCGCCGATGACAAGCCAATCGATCCGGCCCTTCTCCGCACGCGGCCGTCGGTGGCCTATGCCTATCCGGTTTACATCGATCCGCAATCGAAACTCCGGATGACGCCCACGGATGAAATTCTTGCCGCCTTCATGCCCTCCGTGCGCACCGCGGAGGTCAAAGAACTGGTCGCCGCGGCCGGAATGAAGATCGTGGGACGCATCGGGGCCGGCTCGATGAACGCCTGGCGGTTGCAACTCGTGGATCCGAAGACCTCCGATCCGTTGCAGGTTGCGAGAACTCTTGCGGCGGATCCGCAGGTGAGCTGGGCGCAACCGAATTTCGTCCGCGAGATCCGCCATTTTTTCACTCCTTTCAATCCGCTCTTTAACGACCAGCAGGCCTTGCGCAATACCGGACAGAATCACGCCGTGGCCGGCGCTGATGTCAGTGCCGTCACCGCTTGGGACACCACCACCGGCGAGAGTTCGGTGATCATCGCCATCATCGACGATGGTGTGGATATCCATCATCCGGGTCTGCGAATTTTTACCAATCCGAATGAATCCGGTGCCGGCCGCGAAACGGATGGCGTGGATAATGACGGCAACGGGAAAGTGGATGATGCGCACGGCTGGGATTTCGCCGATGACGACAACGATGTCACACCGGTCGGCACCAACGGCCATGGCACTGGCACGGCCGGGATTGCCGCGGCGATGCTCGGAAGTCAGCCGAGGACCGCCGGCATCGCCGGCGGCTGCACGATTCTCCCAGTCAAGATCGCCGGGGACGACGGCAATTTCACCACCGACGAGATCATCGGCTCGGCGCTGGTTTACGCGGCCGGATTTGCCGACGTGTTGAGCAACAGTTGGGGCGGCGGCAGCGAGAGCCCCTTCATCGATGCCGCGATCGATTTCGCCGTCACGCAGGGGCGCGGCGGCAAGGGGTGCCCCGTCTTTTTCGCCACCGGCAATTTTGCCAGCAGCTGGTATCAAGGTGGCGGCCGCTTTCGCCTTTCGACCGCCGGCCTGAACGGCAGCTTCTACTACAGCTTTTTTTATGAAAGAGGCGCCGCTGCCGGTGAGGACGTCGTTCGCATCGACAACGTCTGCCTGCTCGATGCGGACGGTTACACGCACAAGACATCCGTTTTGCCGGACGAGGACTTCGAGAACTGGTTCTATTTTCCGCCGTTCAATTTTCCGCCGGACAATTGGTGGCTGGCGGTGGGTGGCGGCGCGACAACCTCCTGGTTTCCTGCCACGGAAGACGCGCTCACGGGCACGGGCGGCACGTTCTCGGCCACAGCGCCCGCTCTGGCAGCAGGACAATATGCATGGCTCCTCACTCCCGAGATGACGCTGACCGGCAACGAGACGTTTGCTTTTGCGGCGTCCATTTCGATTCCGGCGGACTCCAATCTTTACGTGCCCGTTTACGATTCCGATCTCGCGTTGGTCGGCTACTACGGGCCGTTTAATGGCACGCCCGATTTTGTTTCCTCGGAAACGACCTATCCCGCCAGTTACACGAACGCGATCGCGGTCGGCGCCTCGACCGATTGCGATTTGCGGAGCGACTTCAGCCAGTATGACGGGCATCTCGATTTCGTAGCCCCGAGCAACGGCGGCTGGAACGACATTGCCACGCTCGATCCGCAGGGCGCCGTGGGTTGGACCGGGACCGATTTCAAAATGAATTTCGGTGGCACCTCGGCTGCAACTCCGCTCGCCGGTGGCATCGCGGCGTTGATGTTGAGCGTGAATCCGAATCTCACCGCGACGAGCATTCGCACGGCGATGCAGGTTACCTGCGATCAAATCGGCGGCGTAGTTTACACCAGCGGGACGAATCGCTTTTACGGCCATGGTCGCGTCAACGCGGCGAAGGCGTTGGGCAGCGCGGGTTGCTCCATCCAAATCGGCAATGTCACCGTGACCGAGCCCGCGCCAGGCGCCACCGCGGAGGCGGTTTTCACCTTGTCGCTGGCTGCGCCCGCCGTCTTCGATGTGAGTGTGAACTACGGCACCGCCGATGGGTCCGCGGTTGCGGGAACGGATTATGTCAGTCAGACCGGCACGGTCACGTTTCCCGCCGGGACAACCTCCCAGTCGATCACGATCCCCATCAAGGGAAGCCAGATGCAAACGACGCATCGCGATTTCCTGATCCATTTGAGCAATCCTCTTTCCGCCGTCCTCGCCAAGCCTCAAGCGGTGGCCCGCATCAATGCGTTGGATTCAGATGGCGATGGTGTCCCGGATTTCTGGGAAACCGCTCACGGTCTAGACGGGGCCGATCCAACCGACGCGGTTTCTGACAACGACGGCGACGGAATGACGAATCTGCAGGAATTCCGGGCCGGCACCGACCCACGCGATGCCACCGACTTTCTGCACATCGCCACCACTGGAAACGTGGGATCCGACTTTCATCTCACATTTCCAAGCGTGGAGAATAAGACCTATCAGATCGAACGCAGCGCCAGTCTCACTGAGCGATCGTGGCAACTGGTGTCCGAAGTCGCAGGAACCGGCGGTGTGATGGAAATCATCGACCCTGATGCCTTGACCAACCATGTCCAGCAGTTTTACCGCATCGTCGTTTTGCCTCCGTATTGAGGTGTAGCCGCGGCTCTGCGAGCCTCTGGGGGCATCCATCTGGCCTCTATTCCCACGCGACTCACCGAGCCGCGGCTACATTGAATGGTTCGCGATTGGCTTCGCTCCCGCTATTTGCCACGCTCCGACGCGTGCTGGCAAAAGTCTATTCGGCGGCGGTCCTCGGAGTTGACGCGTTCGAGGTGGAAATTGAGGTTAACGCGGGTCACGGCAGCCCGGTCATCATTATCGTCGGCCTTCCGGATGCCGCGGTAAAAGAGAGTCGCGACCGCGTCACCACCGCCATCCAGAACAGCGGCTATCGCTGGCCACGCGGGCGCACCACGATCAATCTCGCTCCCGCCGATGTCAAAAAAGAGGGTCCGAGCTTCGATCTGCCCATCGCCATCGGGATGATCGCCGCGGGAGATGATTTCGAAATCCCGGATGCCGAGCGTCTCTGCATCGTCGGCGAACTCGCACTGACGGGCGCGGTCCGTCCGGTGAAAGGAGTGCTGCCCATTGCGATCGAAGCGCGCCGCAGCGGCAAGCGCGCCTTGTTCGTTCCCGAGGCAAACGCCCGAGAAGCTGCCGTAGTCGATGGCATCGATGTGTATGGCATTCACAATCTCCGGGAGATTTTCGAGTTCCTCAAAGGCGAACGGATGCTCATGCCGGTGAAAGAAGACCTCGTCGCATTCTTCGAGGCGCACCAGAACCACGACATCGATTTTGCCGACGTCAAAGGCCAGCAAAACGTCAAGCGCGCGATTGAGGTCGCCGTCAGTGGCGGCCACAATCTGTTGATGATCGGACCGCCCGGCTCCGGCAAGTCGATGCTCTCCAAGCGCATCCCGGGAATCATCCCTCCGATGACGCTCGACGAGGCCATCGACACCACGAAAATCCACAGCATCTGCGGGCTGCTCGATGCGAAACGTTCGTTTGTCGCCACGCGTCCGTTTCGCTCGCCGCATCACACCATTTCCGACGTCGGCCTGCTGGGCGGCTCGGCCAACCCGACTCCTGGCGAAGTCAGCCTCGCGCACAACGGCGTCCTGTTTCTCGATGAGCTCCCCGAGTTCAAACGCTCCACGCTCGAAGTGATGCGCCAGCCGCTTGAGGATGGGAAAGTCACCATCTCGCGTGCTGCCGGATCGATGACTTTTCCCGCCGAGTTCATGCTGGTGGCCGCCATGAATCCATGTCCCTGCGGGTATTGGGGCGATTTAAAGCGCGAGTGCCGCTGCAGCTCGCCGCAGGTGCAGCGTTATCGCCAGCGCATCTCCGGTCCGTTGCTCGACCGCATCGACATTCATGTCGAAGTCCCGGCGGTGCACTACAAAGACATTTCCAGCACGGTGAACGGCGAACCCACGGAAACCATCCGTGCGCGGGTGGAAAACGCGAGGGCCGCCCAGCAACAACGTTTCACCGGGAACGGCCAGACCAGCTGCAACGCGCGAATGTCCGCGAAACAGATCAAACAGTTCTGCGCGCTGGATGAGGAAAGCCAGAACATCCTGAAAATGGCGATGACCGAGTTGAACCTCAGTGCCCGCGCTTATGATCGGATCCTCAAAGTCGCCCGCACCATCGCCGATCTGGAGGCGCAGGAGAACATTCAATCTCACCATATTGGGGAAGCCATTCAATATCGGACACTGGATCGCAGCCTGTGGGTGTGAGGGGTGAGGATGGCGGTCTGGCAAGAAGCGGCAAGGATTTACAACGCCGTGTAGAGGCGGCTCTGTCCGCAGGACGTGCCGCCTCCATTTTTTCCACAAAGCTCCCACACTGCAAAAATCAGAGGCGGCACGTCCCGGGGACAGAGCCGCCTCTACATCGACCATGCCCGCGTTGCCCTACCGTTGGCGTTCAATTCAGGCGGTCACAGGTTTCTTTAAATTGCCCTAAAGCGCCCCGCCGGCGTGCGAAGGATTGTCGCGAATAGTCGGATTGCGAGAGCCCTCCGGGATCATGCGATTGCTCGAATGGTGGGCGCAGCCCGCCAGGAGAAGACCGACACAGAAGACGATAATGGAGCGCTGCAGGATGGTAGACATGGTGGAGGTGGGGAATTTCCCGAGAAGCCGGAAAAAGCAGTTAACGCCGCGCCAGCGAATTTGCACAGGATTTTCCCATCCATCCTCCCGTTCGATGTCTCACGGCCACGCTGACCAATCGCCGAACTCCGTGTCCTGGGAATGAATGGTCAAGCGATCCAGTGCTCGCCGCCCGCAGTACGGAACATACCCTTTCGCCCGCCCCTTATCGTAAACCAGCCGCCGGCCTGAGGCGGTCCGGGGGTAATCGATCATCAACACCAGTTTTCCGGCATCGCGAAAAACGTCGAGCGCGGCCTCTTCGGAAGCGCGCCAGTTCGGCCCGGTTTTCCGGCGGCCAAAAAAGTAGAGATCTTCGTGCCCAATGCCGGTGCAAACCGCGAGATAATCGGCGTGAGCCCCGAGCTCGGCCGAATTCTGGGGAAAAACGCCGAAGTCCGATTTTTCTTTGGTGACCCGCGTGTAATGGGCGATGGCCTTGACCCAATCCACCATACGCTGCTCGGCCAGGTCTCGCTCCTCGGCCGTGTCACCGTGCTCCGCGTAGTAATTATAGGCATCGAGGATGTCGAGATAGACGCCGTCAAAGCCCGCCGCCACGATCTTGTCGAGATAACCGAAGATGATCGCCTGCCATTCCGGGTCCCAGTACCTGACCTTGAAATTGCCGGGCCAGTCGGGATTGCGCCGATCGAGCCAGGCCGGAGATCCAGGGTGCCAGTCGGGCTGCCAATAGAACCGGTAGTTTTCCGCTTCGCCGATGCTCAGATAGCAGAGGAGGCGCTTGGGTTGCGGAGTGGCGTTGCGCATGGCGGCAATTTCCGCGGCGGTGTACGCGCCCGCATCCGAGCCGTCGCGTGAGTAATCGCTTACCACCAGCTGAAAGCCGGTTTTACTAGCCTCGTCCGGATCAAGGTTTTGGAGCTGGTAGAGGAAATTCTTCACCTCGAGCCAGGCCGGGGGATCTGCCTGCGCCGGGCGCATCAGCAGAATCAGCAGAAGAAGGGCTGCGAGCAAAATGACACGATTCGATTTCACGATCAGGGATGACTGCAAATCTCCTGCCAGCCGATCATCGGCGCCAGCGCTTTTTAAGGCCGGACCGGTTCAGGGGTTGTCCTCTCATCCTTTCCGGACTATTTCGTAACCCCGTGCAGACCCTCCGTTGCCTTTCCCTTCCCTGGATCGTAAGCGGTCTCGCCTGTCTGTTCATCGCCGGACCGGTTCGCTCCCACGAACAGCCGCAGATGAAAGAAATCGCGCCCGGTATTTTTCAGCTCGGTCCGTTGAAACTGGACAAGAAGTCCCACACTCTTACCTTCCCGGCCGAGGTCAATATGCGGGACTCGCTCATCGAGTATCTGCTCGTGCACAAAACCGGCAAGACCCACGAAAGCCTGCTCGCCACTGATGTCGAGCCCTCGGATCTCCACCTGGCGATGCTGCTGCTCGGGGTGAAGGATTCCGCGGCGGCCGCGTCGCCACCGCCGACTCAAATCGACTCGGCCTATTTAAAAAGCGCGCCGAAACTCGGTGGAGATCCGGTTGACATCCAGATCATCTGGAAGGACGGCGAGAAGGAAAAGCAGTGCCGGGCCGAGGAATGGATCACGAACACCGCCAAAAAAGCAGCGATGCAAAACGGGCCGTGGCTCTACAACGGGTCGTATGTGGTCGAGGGAAAATTTGCCGCCCAGACCGACGGATCGATCGTCGCTGTCGTCACGGATCCCTCCGCGTTGATGAACAATCCGCGTCCCGACGACACGAACGATATGGTGTGGGCGGTGCGCGCTGCCAAAGTCCCGCCGGTGGGGACGCCAGTGGTTGTCAGCTTCACGCTTCGCTCCGGGAAATAACCGCATTATGAAACTCCTCGTTTGCCTCCTGACCCTCCTCCTCCTCACCCCAGGGCCACTGCATGCCGAGGAAGTGATTCCGCGCCAACTCGACCATGTCTCGGTCCGCAACGAAGTGCAGATCGCCATCACCAAAGGCCTCGGATGGCTGGAAAAGCAGCAGAATCCGGATGGCTCCTGGTCGCTGGCCGATCATCCCGCCCTGACCGCGCTGGCGTTGAGGGCGTTCAAGGCCGAGCCCTCGGGCAAATACGAGCAATCGCCGGCGTTCGTGAACAAAGGCTACGATTTCCTTTTGAGCTCGGTGCAACCGGACGGCGGCATTTATCGGACCGGACTTTCCAACTACAACACGTCTCTCGCTCTGGTCGCATTGCTGATGGCCAACGAGCCAAAGTATCAGTCCACGATCCTCGCGGCGCACAACTTTGTTGTCAGCCAGCAGGCCAAGGGCATGGCCGATCGATCTCTCGATGGCGGCATTGGCTACGGACCTGCCGGCACCAGCCGGCAGCATCCTGACATGTCGAATACCGTCATCGCGCTCGAGGCCTTGTCCCGGTCCCGGGCGGCCTTTCCGCAGGAGTTGTCAGGCGCGAAAGACCTCGATTGGAAAGCGGTCACTGAGTTTCTGCAGCGGTGCCAGAATCTCCCCTCCCATAATCCGCAACCATGGGCGAGCGACGACCCGGAAAACCGCGGGGGTTTTGTCTATTTTCCGGGGAAAAGCATGGCCGGGGAGATGAAGCTGCCCGATGGCAAAGTGGCGCTCCGTTCCTATGGCAGCATGAGTTACGCAGGCCTGCTCAGTTACCTTTATGCCGATTTGAAAAAGGATGACCCGCGCGTCAAAGCGGTCATCGACTGGCTGCAGCGCCACTACACCCTCGACGAAAACCCCGGCATGGGGTCGGATGGCTTGTTCTACTATTACCAGATGATGGCAAAAGCCTTTGCCACATACGGCCTGCAGGAACTCGAACTCGCCGATGGCCGGAAGATCGACTGGCAGAACGACCTGGCGTTGAAATTAATCGGACGCCAGAACGCGGATGGTTCATGGGTCAATGAAAGCGGCCGCTGGATGGAAAAGGATCCCGTGCTTGTCACCGCCTATTCCATTCTCACCCTCGAAATGATCTACCGCGCGATGTAGCCCCGGGCCGGCGACCGCCGCCTGAACCCTTTGGAAAAAAAAGCTGCAACGCCCGCTCGCGGTGTGTAATTTTCACGGCATGAGCCCGGCCGAATGAGCCGATTTCACCAAGCCCCCTCGGCCTATGACACCGATCGATCCCAAATCCAAGCCACCGCTGCAGCGCTTTCTCGACCGGATGGCTGCCTCCCGATTTTTCACCGTTTCAGCGCTGCTTCACCTGGTTCTCATCATCCTCTTCGGCGGAACGGTGCTCTTTAACAAATACGTTGAACCTCCGGACTTCACCGCGGAAGGCAGCGATTTCCTTCAGAACGCCGGGGACGCCGCCGTCCCGCCGCAGCCCGAACAGCAGACCATGCCGGAGCCGACGCTCGCGCCGCCGCCGCCCACCATTACCCCGCCCGCGGCGACTCTTTCGGCGATCACCGCGAACACTACCATGCCATCCGCGATGTCAATTCCGATCACGGCGAGCCTGCCTTCGATGTCCACTGCGCTGGATAAACTCGCCGCGGCGCCGACCACGCCGGTTGCCAAGGCTCCGGGCGCCATGCCCGGCCTGCCAGGCGCCATGGCCGGCCGCGGCAGCGAACGCGCCCGGGCGCAGATGATGTCCCAGAACAATGGCAAAGCCACTTCTGAGCAGGCCGTGATGAACGGTCTCCGCTGGCTGCAGAAGGTGCAGAACCCCGACGGCACCTGGGGCAGCCGCTACAAGGGAGCAATGACGGGTCTGGCCACTCTCTGCTATTTGGGACACGGCGAGACACCAGCGACTTCGCGCGAGTTTGGAATCGTGACCGACAACGCGCTGAAAGCGCTGATTGCGGAAGGCACGAAAAACCAGGGACGGCTGGCCTTCAAGGGAAGTGCCTTCTCGGATAATCAGGCAGTCTACCAGCACGGCATCGCCACTTACGCTCTCGGCGAAGCCTACACCATGACGAAGGACGAGAAGATCGCCCCCGTTCTGACCCAGGCCGTGGATTACATCATCAAAGGGCAGCGCCCCAACGGCGGATGGGCCTACAAGTACGATCTGAGTCCCAATGGAAAGGGGAAAGACGGCAAGGACGACGAGAAGAGCGATACTTCGGTCAGCGGTTGGCAGATTCAGGCGCTGAAAGCTTTCAAACTCACCGGAATCCACAGCGATGCAATCGTCCCCGCAATGGACAACGCCATCAAAAACCTCGAACGCGTTTACGATCCTAAACGAGCGTATTTCGGCTATCGGGTTGCCGGCGACGCTCATCCCTACGCTCTCACGGGAGTGGGCGTTCTCTGCAAACTCTTCTGGGAAGGAAAGCAGGACAAGATGATCCGCGATGCCTTGAAAACCATTCAAAGCAAAGACGTCAAATACACCGCCGATGATGCCAATCTTTACGCGTGGTATTACAACACCCAGGCCTGCTTCATGGCGCAGGGCGGCGCCTGGCAAAAGTGGAACCGCCTGTTCCAGGATGAAATCGTCAGCCATCAATCGCCCGAAGGAAACTGGCCGCCCACCGGAGGGAAGGAGGTTGGCGACATGAACGACGACAAAATCGACTCCCAGCTCTATCGGACCACCTTGTGCATCCTGATGCTTGAGGTTTATTACCGGTATCTCCCCACCGGCAAGGAAAGCGTCTCCGGAACCCCGCTCCCGTCCGGTCTCTGATCGCCTCCCCAGTTTGATGGTGACACGTGGAGCCTTTCAAGGGTGGCCGGTTAATTGCTCCATCTGGAAATCGCTTCCGTGTCCTCGATGCCTCAATTCCTTAAATCCACCGCCCTCACCCTGCTCTGCATTGTGATCGGGTGCGCGGCCAGCTGGCTCGCGGTGTATGGGTTCTGGGTCGGCGTCTCGATTTTCCATTCCGTCCCGATCGCGCGATTTCTGAACGCGATCGGCGAGTTGTTTCTCCTGCCGGCCCGCGGGTTATTCCGCTGTCTCGGCAGCGCGTTGGATCAAAGCACGCCCATGTTCGATCCCGGCCTTTATGTGACTACGAATGGCGTCCTCGTCGGCTTCCTGCTGGCACTTTTCTGGCGCCGTCTGCGCGGGCGGAAGGAGGAGACAGACCCCGGCTCACCTGTGGGTTGAAGAACGCTTTCGTCCTTCCCGTTGCGAGGCCGCCGGGTTCATCCTTCCGGCGTGTCGAGAAAGTTCGCCTCGTTCGTTCAGCTCGCTTCCATTGCCTTTTTTGGCTGCTTCCTGATCTGGCCGATCCTCCAGGCGGTCGAGGGGGCCTTTGTGGATGCGAATGGCACCTTCACCGTCGCTTACGTCCGCGAAGTCTTTGTCAATCCGCTCTATCGCGAGGGCCTGCGCAATTCCTTTCTTCTCGCCGCCGCCAGCACCGCCCTTACGCTGGCCCTGGCGCTGCCGCTCGCCTTTGTCTCTGATCGTTATCTATTCCCCGGGAAGAAACTTTTCGCGTCCCTGATTCTCGTCCCGATGATCATGCCGCCGTTCGTCGGCGCCATCGGCATCCGCCAGCTGCTCGGCCAAATGGGCGCGCTGAACGCGGCGCTGAGCCATCTCGGCATCCTCCAGCCCGGGGCAGGAATCGATTGGCTCGGCCGGGGCCGCTTCTGGGGCATGGTGATGATGAACGCGCTGCACCTTTACCCGATCCTTTATCTCAACGTCGCCGCCGCGCTCGCCAACGTGGACCCGGCGATGGAGGAAGCTGCGGAGAACCTCGGGTGCACGGGATTTCGAAAGTTTTACAAAATAACACTTCCGCTCATCATGCCCGGCCTGTTTGCCGGCGGCACCATTGTCTTCATCTGGGCCTTCACGGAGCTCGGCGTTCCGCTGATGTTCGACTACACCCGCGTGACTTCGGTGCAGATCTTTCACGGCATCCGGGAAATCGCCGGCAATCCGTTTCCCTATGCGCTGGTTGTGATCACCCTCGCCAGCACCACCCTCCTTTACCTCGCGAGCAAAGTCGCTTTCGGCCGGACGAGTCACGCCATGATGGCCAAGGCCACCGCCGCCAGCGGAGCCCGCCATCCGGGAGCCGCCCGCGCCTGGTGTTGCTCCGCATTGTTTGTGGCTGTATCGCTCCTCGCGCTCCTTCCGCATCTCGGCGTCCTCCTCGTTTCCTTCGCGGGCGATTGGTATCGCACCATACTCCCGGAAGGCTGGACCCTCTCCCATTACCAGACCGCCCTCGGGCATGACCTCACCGTTCCCTCGATCGTCAACAGCCTCAAATATGCCAGCGCCGCCACGGTGCTCGATCTCCTGCTCGGAGTGGCCATCGCCGCCGTCGTGGTCCGGTCGGATCTGCCGGGACGCGGCCTGCTCGACACGCTTTCGATGTTGCCCCTGGCGGTGCCGGGGCTCGTTCTCGCTTTCGGATACATCTCAATGAGCCAGGAAGGGCGGCCCTTCGCGTTTCTCGATCCCACGCGTGATCCGACCGCGCTGCTGGTCATCGCTTACGCCGTGCGACGACTCCCCTACGTGGTGCGGGCCGCGGCGGCCGGCCTGCAGCAAACGAGCGTCACCCTCGAGGAGGCCGCGCAAAATCTCGGCGCCTCGCCGCTCCGGGCCATGCGAAGGATCACGCTGCCGCTGATCACCGCGAACCTGGTGGCCGGCGCGTTGCTGGCCTTTTCCTTTGCAATGCTCGAGGTCTCCGATTCCCTGATCCTCGCGCAGCGGAGCGTAGATTTCCCGATCACGAAAGCGATCTATGAGCTCTTCCAGCTTTTAGGTGAAGGCCGCTACATCGCCTCCGCGCTCGGCGTCTGGGCGATGATCTTCCTCGGCATCACCATCTTCGCCGCCGCGCGGGTGCTGGGGAAGAAGCTCGGGGCGCTGTTCCGGGTGTCGTAAAGCCATCTCAATCATCGGCGCAGAGCTTGAGCCAGTCGGCGATGGCTCGCTGCTCGATACGTGGCGGAACGGGAAAGCGGTAACGACGCAGCTCGGTTTGTCTTTCCGATACGGCGGCAGGTTCACGACGCTTGATGCGCGATGCCAAGCTCGATGGCCGCCTCGGCGAGGCGTTTGTCGAGCGACCAAAGCGGATGGCCGGAAAGCCGCGCCGCCACGAGCAATTGCTCGTCATTCCAACCGATGCCACGTCCGAAAAGCCGTCGGGCCTCAATGAAGGCCAGGCATTCCTCCGCAGTACAGTCGTGGCCCAGGGCAGGCGGCGCAGGTTGGCCAGAGTTTGCTCGCGCCTGATCAAATTGCCTGTGGCCAACTCGCCGAGAACCACTGGATGCATGGAAATTTCCGCTTTTTCCAGGGCCCGCGGCAAACTCCGGTAGACCGCGCCGGAAGTGCTGAATCCAGAGTGAAGTATCGGCAAGGATCATTTGCGCCGCGCGGGTTCTGCGCGGCGGCGGGGCGGCACCGTCAGTTCAGGCATGGTCCCGCCGAGAGCGGCGAGACGCCGTGCCGCTTCCCGCTCGATCAACGCTTCCAACCCCATCCGCACCAGTGCGGTCTTTTCCGTCAGTCCGGTGTAATCGCCGGCCTGAGCAAGCAGGTCATCGTCGATATTCAGCGTCGTTCTCATGCATACATTGATGCGTGTGTTGATGCCTCGCGTCACCCAAGCGGTCATGCGGCAACTTGTTCAGCCGTTGCTCGTGGCGAGGGTCGCCGATGATCCAGCCGCGCTTTGTAATTGCGGATCGTTGAAGGGGGACACAGCGCTGCGCCGTGATTCTTTCCATCCACAATCAACACCCAACCCTCCACCCGCCGCCTTACGCGGCGCTGCCGTCCAGCAATCCCCGGACTTTTTCCGCAAACTGCTTCGGCGCATACGGCTTCGGCATGAAGGCCGTCGCCCCACCAAATTGCGAGTGGTCGTCGAACGCGTGGTCCGGATAGCCGGAGGTGAAAAGGATCTTCACATCCGGGTGAGAGGCGCGCAGCCAGTAGGCCAGGTCTTTACCGCCCATCTCAGGCATCACCACGTCGGTGACGACCAGGTCGATGTTCTGGCCCTCGCGGGTCTGCATCAGCATGAACGCTTCCTCGCCGTTGCCGGCCTCCAGCACCGTGTAGCCGAGATTTTTCAGGATCGACACCGCCAGGCGCCGCACCGCGCTTTCATCCTCGACCACCATGATGATTTCATGTCCGCCAGTCATTCCCGCCAGGTCGCGCCGCGCTGCCGTTTCTTCCGGGAGATCCGGGACGCGCGGCAGGTAAACGTGAAAAGTGGAACCGCAGCCGAGCTTGCTATCGACGCAAATGTAGCCGCCGCTCTGTTTCACAATTCCGTAGCACGTTGCCAGACCAAGGCCCGTGCCGTGTCCGATTGCTTTCGTAGTGAAGAACGGTTCGAAGATCCGCTCTTTCACCGAGTCGCTCATGCCCACGCCGGTGTCGCTCACGCTCAGCACCACGTAATCGCCGGGCGCCAGGCCTCGGCCGATTTCCGGATGATTCGGATCGACGGTGGCGCAGCTCGTTTTCACCTTGAGCGTCCCGCCTTCCGGCATCGCATCCCGCGCATTCACCGCCATGTTCACGAGCACGTTCTCGAGCTGGCCGAGGTCGGCCTTGATGTAGCCAATTTTCTCGGCCGGCTCCATGACGAAATGGATGTCTTCGCCAATCAAGCGGCGCAGCATTTTCGTCGTGTCCGCCAGGACCGCGTTCAGATCGAGAATGCGCGGCTGGAGCACCTGCTGCCGGCTGAAGGCGAGCAACTGCCCCGTCAGCGCGGCGGCGCGATCGGCAGCTTTGCCAATCTCCTCGACGCATTCGCGGCGGGGGTCGTTCGCGCTGAGGTCGGTCAGGACGATGTCGTTGTATCCGGAAATGACCGTAAGCAGGTTGTTGAAATCGTGCGCCACTCCGCCAGCAAGGCGGCCGAAGGCCTCCATTTTCTGCGAATGCCGGAGCTGCGATTCCAAGGCCCGCTGCCGGGACATGTCGCCGATGAATCCAAGCATCTGGACGATTCTTCCATTGGCGTCCAAGGCGCTGTAGCAGTCGTCCTTGACGATCAAATATTCTCCGTCGCGCTTTTTGATCCGGTATTCGAGATGGAATGATTCGCCGGGCTTGTGGATCTCCTCCGTCCGCCGAAGAAAATCGTCGCGATCTTCCGGGTGAATGAGCTCTGCCCATCCGGAGATGCTGGTCGGCATCTCCTCCGGCCGATACCCGAGAGTCTTCTCGAGGCTGCCGCCGAACGTCACCACATCGCGCAGCGGATCCCAATCGTAAATGATCTGGCCGCTCGCCTGGATGACCGCTTCATAACGGTTTTTCCATGCTACCAGGTCGGCTTCGGCGGCCTTGCGATCCGTGATGTCGCTCGAAATCAGCGCCACCGCCACCACGCCATGATCGCTCCAGATCGGGCCCATCCGGCTCGAAAACCAGGCGGTTTCGCCCTCGCCGTTGGTGCCGCGGTATTCGTAGCTCGCCGGCTCGCCGGAATCAAAAACGCGTTCCAGCAATTCATGGGTTTTTGTCCGGAATTCCGGCGCCACCTGATCGAGAATGCTCAAACCGACAATCTGATTTCGCCGTCCGCCACGCTGGGTGCGATTGATGAAAAGAACCGTGCCATCCCGATCGACCGTCATGATGGTGTCGGGCGCGTTCTCCGCGAGAGCCCGCCATTTGGCCTGCGACTCGCGCAGCGATTCCTCCACATGCTTTCGCTCCGTGATGTCCTGGATGACGCCCACGATCTTCATCGTGTTCTGCCGGTCATCCGAAAGAAGCCGCGCCTCCTCGTGCACCGTGCGCAGGATGCCCCCCGGCATGACGATCCGATGATCGATGCTGCACGGCGCCCCCGATTCAATCGTGTAACGCAGCGCGGAGAGAATGCGCTCCCGGTCTTCTTCCGGCACCATGTTCAGGAAGCCTTCGAAACTCATTTCCATCTCGCCGGGCTCGTGTCCGAAAATGCGGAAAACCTCGTCGGACCACCGCGTCAGGTTTTTTTCCAGATGCTCGACATCGGCCAGCTCCAGTTCCCATGTTCCCATGCGGGTCAGGCGATGCGCCTCGGCGAGGCTGCGCTGGCTTTCGCGCAACGACATCTCCGCGCGTTTCCGCTTCGAGATGTCCCGGATGACGACCTGCGTGGCCATTTGTCCGTGATGGCTGATCTGGGTCGAGGCCAGCTCGACCGTGAGGGCGTCCCCACGGCTGCGCGTGATGCGGGTTTCGCGCCAGACCGGAGAGGTGCCCTGGCTCGCGGCGTTCCCGTCGGCCGTGCCCCCGGCAATGGTCAGAAAGTCGGCGACGGGACTGCCGGACAGTTCTTCCGCAGAAGAGGCGCCGAGGAGTTCGACCGCGGCCCGGTTGGCGAAAATGAAGTGTCCATCGGCCAGCACCACGATGGCGTCGGGAGAATGCTCCACAAGCTGACTGAAAAATCCGTCGTCGACCGCCGGCTCAGATTGAATCTCCTCGATATGCATCATCATGGGTTGTCGGTTCCGGGGTTGGGGTTGGCCGCGCGAAAAAAAGCGGGCATTCTTCAGGCTTCCGCGGCCACTCGAGGCGCCAGGCTCACGCTGATCGCCTTGGCGGCATCTTCCATCGGGCAGGAGCGGGCGCGCGCTGCCATTTCCAGCTTTTCCAGGGCTTCCTTGCGGTCGATCCGGAATTTTTCCATCAAAAGTGCCACGGCGTCATCAATGGCTTTGATCACCTCGATCTCGTTCGTCAGTTTGGCGATCTTGATCTTGGACTCGAGCATGGCTCGATGCTGCCCGAGCGCCATGGAAAGGGTCGATTGCAGCTGCTCTTTGGTAAAAGGTTTGACGAGGTAACCCTGAATCTCGATCGATCGGGCGCGATTGAGCGTCTCCATATCGGTGCGCCCGGTGCTGATCACGATGGGCACGCTCTGTTCTCCGAGGATTCGCGCGGCAGCGTCCAGTCCGTCCATTTTCGGCATGTCGATATCGAGGACCACCAGGTCGGGCCGGTGCCGGAGCGCCAGTTCGACCGCATCGGCTCCATTGTCCGCCACCCCCACCACCTCGTGCCCCAGCGCCTTCAAGGTCATCACCAGCAAATGCTGGATCCGGCGCTCGTCGTCGGCGACAACGATCGAAATCGACGACGATCCATTTTTCGTGGCGTGGTAAGACTCGAGGCGGATCATATGCGAAATCAGCGATTCCATTCGCGGTTCATTAAGCAGGTCGCATGCACGACCCGGGAAAATGTTTCCCGGTAAGCCCCTAGGGTATCAATGGACAGGGGGTCTTCCGAAGGGTCGGCGGGGCTCAGATGGAAGCGCGAGGTTTGCCAATGGCCCGCCGATATGGGAGAAGAAGACCGGCCGCTACACTCTGAGTCCGCTTTCGTCTCGCTTCCCTCCTCGCCCACAGCCAATGCCACTTTCCACCCCGAATCGGAACTCCGGCGCCGCCGAAATGCGCGTCCTCGTCATCGACGATGACCGTGAGTTGGCCGGCCTGATCAAGGAATATCTCGAGCCGTTCGGATATGAAATCGTGGCCGAGCACGATGGGCCCGCGGGTGCGGAGCGGGCCGCCGGCGAGCGTTTTCACGCCGTGATTCTCGACGTGATGCTGCCGGGCATGGACGGTTTTGAAGTGCTCAAACGGATCCGAGCCGGCTCCGATGTCCCTGTTCTCATGCTCACTTCCCGCGGAGATGAGACGGATCGGATTGTCGGGCTGGAAATGGGCGCCGACGATTATCTACCCAAGACTTTTTCCTCACGCGAGCTGCTGGCCCGGCTGCGCGCCGTCACCCGCCGCAGCACGCGGGCCCCCTCCACGGACGCGATCGAGGCCGAAATCGTCGTCGGCCCCCTCCGGATCAATCCCGGTGCCCGAGTCGCCGTTCTTCACGGCACTCCGCTCGCGCTGACTGCGCTGGAGTTCGATATCCTGGCGTCCCTCGCCCGTGCCCGGGGCCGCGCCAAGACACGAGAACAGCTCATCGAGACGCTCGCAGATCGTGCCTACGACGGTCTGGATCGTTCGATCGATGTTCATATCTGGGCCTTGCGCAAAAAGCTGGGAGACGACCCGAAGAACCCGCGGTTCATCAAAACCGTGCGCGCGATCGGCTACATGCTCATCAATCCGGATTCCGACTGGCAGCCATGAGGCGGATGCGTCTGCCGTTGTATCTAAAGATCCTGTTTTGGTTCTTCCTGAACCTGCTGGTTCTGAGCGGCGTCATCGTCCTCCTCTTTCAAATCCAGTTTCGCCTCAACCTCGACTGGCTGCTTTACACCGGCGCCCGGGAACGAATCGACGCCGCCCGCGACCTGATCGTCGGAGAACTCAACGTCACCCCGCCCGACGGCTGGTCGCAGGTGATGGAACGCTTCAGCGACGCCTATCACGTCCGGTTCGCGCTCTTCGACGAACAGGTGGCCCCGCTGGTGGGTCAGATGTCCGAGGTTCCGTTGGAAGTGCGCGAACGAATTCTCTTCGGCCCGAATCTCGGCCGCCGCCCGGTTTCTTCACCCGGAGCTGCCCCTGCAGTGAATCCTTCGCCTCCGTTCGAGCCCGGCGGGGACGGCCGCCGCCGGGGCCGGGGACGGCCGCAGGTTCGCGCCCTGATGCGCACCACCGACCCGACCCAATACTGGCTGGTCACGAGCGCCCGGATCGACAACCCGCAGGCCGGCGATCCGATGCACGTTATTCTCGTCGCCAACTCGAACTCGATTGCCGGCGGCGGCCTTATCTTCAACCCGACCCCGTGGCTTTGGCTGGCGTTCGGCGCGGTCGTTTTTTCGCTCCTCTTCTGGCTTCCTCTCGTCCGCGGAATTACCCGTTCCGTCAGCCGGATGAAAACGGCGACGCGGCAAATCGCCGACGGGCGTTTCGATGTCCGCATCAATATGCGCCGCCGGGACGAACTCGGGGCGCTCGCCGCATCGATCGATCAAATGGCGGGCCGGCTCGACGGGCTCGTCAAAGGCCAAAAACGGTTCCTCGGTGACATCGCTCACGAGCTTTGTTCGCCGCTCGCCCGGTTGCAGCTGGCGCTCGGGGTCATCGAGCAGCGGTCCACCGCGGGTCAGGAGAAATTCATCGGCTCCGCCATCGAGAAGGCGGAACAGATTTCGAACCTCGTCGGTGAATTGCTCTCCTTTTCAAAAGCCTCGTTTGGCGCTTCAACCGTGCAGCTCCGTCCGGTCAACGTCCTCGCCGCCGCGGAGGAAGCGATCCGGCGTGAAGCCGGAGAGGACGCTCCGGTGCGGCTTGAAATCCCAGGACACCTCGTCGTCGCCGCGGATTCCGATCTTCTGATCCGCGCGCTTTCCAATCTGATTCGCAACGCCATCCTGCACGCCGGTCAGGGTGGTCCCATCCTCATTCGAGCGTCGCGCAACGCCGATCTGGTCGAAATCCGCGTGTCCGATTCGGGTCCGGGGGTGCCGGAGGCGGAGTTGCCGAGAATTTTCGAACCGTTTTACCGCGTGGACACCGCGCGAGCCCGGGAAACCGGCGGGACCGGCCTCGGGCTGACCATCGTCAAGGCGTGCATCGATTCTTGTTCCGGGTCAGTCACGGCCGCGAACATCGAGCCACATGGGTTCGAGGTGACCATTCAACTCTCCGTTTCCCGCGAGCAGGCCCGATAGGCAGAAGGTTCCCGCTTCCGACGGTCCGATGTGGTTCGATCCGCGCAGCGGCACTACCGCCCATTCATTTGCCGATCCTGCCATTTGGCAAAGAGAAGCACCGCGACCAGTGCCCCCACCAGCGCGCAGCACATGTCTTCCTGGGTATCCCAGATGTCGCCCTGCCCTCCCAGAAACGCACTCGCGTTCTCCCCATAAATCACGGCCGTAATCCACTCGATCAGCTCGTAAACCGCGCTGACCATCATCGCTGTGGCCACCGCAAAGAATGCCGTCCAGCCACGCCTTCGCACAATGGCCAGCCGCCCGATCACTTCCCGCGTGATCAACGCCGGCACCAGACCTTGCGCAAAATGTCCGAGACGGTCGTAATGATTCCTCGCCAGATGAAAGGCGTCGCGTATCCAGTTTCCAAGGGGAACTTCGGCGTAGGTGTAATGTCCGCCCACCGCGAGCAGAATCATGTGCAGCGCGATCAGCGTTTGCAGGAGCGGGGTGAAGCGGAACCGGCGCCGGATCAGGATGAGCACCGCCATTCCGGCCAGGGCCGGCGTTACTTCCAGCCACCAGGTGACCCGGTCGGCCGGCCACAAGCCCGACCAGACGATTACCGCGCCGACCGACGCCAAAAGCACGGCGGTGCAGCGGTTGTATTCCGGCATCATCCGATGGAGTCACGCCCCGTGGTCCGTTTTCGCGCCTGACTCCAGCAATCGCAGCCGGGTGGCCTGGAGCCGCTGCAGCATGACTCCGGATACACGCATCACAAGGTCGTAACCGAAATCCGGGTGGGTCCGCGCGCGCGAACGAAGAGTGGTGGCCTTGAACGACACCATATCAGTGTCGACCAGCGCCCGGGCGCTGAAATGCCACAGATAGGGCGGAAACAACCACGACCACCCAAGAGCGTCGTCTCCGCGGAGCGCCTGGATTTTCACGATGCCGCGTCCAGCCACGCGGGTTTCAAGCGCCACCGCGCCCCGTTCGATGAGATAAAATGCGTCAGCCTCCTGGCCCTGATGAAAGATCGCATGCCCGGCTTCCACCCGCACTAGCGAAGCGGCTTCCACCCAGAACGGCAGGAACTTCGGATGCAAATCTTCCAGGAACGAATGATTCGAAATGATTTGTTCGAGATCGGGCATATCGGAGCCGTTGCCGCCAGGTGCTAGTCTTTTAAAGCGTGAACGAGCAGCGATATCCTGTGCGATCCGACCCGAGGGAACAACGCAGAAAAATCTCCAAAAACCCACATCCCAGAGGGTTTGGAAATAGGCGCGATTTGGAAACGGTGCGGTGCCGCATGATGGACCCCGCCCGGAAAGGAGGGTTCCACGGATCGAATCGAGTGGGCTAAGAATCGCTTCCGCCGCGGGTTCGCCGCAGCAAAATGCTTCCAAGAAGGCTCAAGCCAATAAGTCCAATCGAGGATGGCTCAGGCACGGCGGAAATCTGAAAGGAAGGGCCGAAGTGCTGCGGCAAACTGTCGCTGTTGGCAGTCGGGTGGGTGCTGGCTTCGGAGATCGTTGGGCCAACGGTGATTCGGGAGTCCTGAACCACCGTGCCGCCAAAGGCCGCTCCTTGGAACGATTGTACATCCGCGCCGATGACATAAGTCGTGTTGGCCGCCAGAAGGAGCGGGGTGATCGCCTCGTAACGATACTGGAGCGTGCCGCCGGCCTGGACGGACGAAAGAGGGTCGGATGTGTTGATCCCGACGCTCGCGAGATCGATTGCGGTGCCGTCCAGCCATAGATGAACCGGGACCGTAAACGACAGGCTGCCGGTGCCGCTGTTCAAGCCGAGCGCGTCGATGACGAGCGGCGTGGCGCCGACCGTGAACTTGTAGCCGATGGTTTCGGTGAGGCCGATCCCGCCTTGAGCGGCCACGATCAGATCGGCGGCGGCGGTAAAATCCGCGCGAACTTTGGGGACCCCGAGCGAAAGGCTGAGAAAGGCGAGCAGACAACAAGGAAGGCGGGCAGTGTTCATAAACGAAGTGAACAAGGATTTTGATAAAATCGACTCGCCTCGGAATAAATAATTCCCTTAGTGGCGGGTCAATGCTTTTTTGCCATGGCCAAGTCCCCCTCCGGAAAAGGGGAACGCGAAGTGTACGGGTTCTGAAAACGCGTGCTTACCGCTCCTCCACCCGGAAGACCTGAATCGCCCGCGCGTGTTTCCCCACTGGCAGGACGCCAATAGGCGCGGGAGCGAATTCCGGACCGAGCAGAGCCGCCAATGCTTCGCCGATGAGCAGCGAACCGGAATGATCCTTCGTCATCTCCTGCAGGCGCCAGGTCAAATTGACGGCGTCACCGATGACCGTGAACTCCATGCGATGGGGTGATCCGATGTTTCCCGCGATGACCTCGCCGTGATTGAGACCGATCCCTACTTCGAAGACCGGTCGGCCTTCCCCGCGCCACTTTTCGTTCAACCGCGCCAGTGCTCGGCGCATCGCGAACGCGCACCGCACCGCCTGGCCTGCGTCGTGGGCCGGGCCCCCACTGCGCGCATTCCCCCACACCGCCATGACCGCATCGCCAATAAATTTGTCGAGCGTTCCGCCATGGGCAAATACGCAATCGACCATCGCGGTCAGGTATTCATTCAGCTGTGCAACCAGCGCCGCCGGCTCGTGCAGCGCCGCCGCGATCGAGAAGCCGCGGATATCTGAAAAGAGAATGGTGGCCGGCTTCGTTGCTCCGCCTAGCGTCTGTAGATAACTCCCGGGCGCATCCAGCATTTCGCGAACGACGTTTTTTGAGACGTATCGCTCGAGCGTGCGTCGCACCCGCGCCTTTTCGATCCTCTCGAAGATCAGATCGTGAAAGAGGGCGGAGAGACTGTTGAGATTGAAGGCGGTCAGCGGAGCCGCAAAGGGAATGAGCAAATTCCATCGATTGAACCCGGCGAGCCCCACCCCGAACCACGCCAGATTGATGGCCGCGACGCCCAGCAGACGCCAGGCCGGCGAGCGGCAGCCGAACCAGAGCAGCGCCGACAGCAGACCGGTCGCGGCTGTCAGCAGAATCCCGGCGGAGGCGGGCGCCTCGCGTAGAAAACTCTGTTTTAACAATGCATTCATGGCGTTTAACTGCAACTCGGGGCCGGGCATGATGCCGAAGGGTGTGCGATGTTCATCGTGCTGCCAGTTCCCTGCGGCGCCGATCAGCACAATCTTGCCGCGGAAAAACTCGCCCGACCGGTAGTTCAGTTGCCAGTAACGCGGCGCGAAAATCTCGAAAACAGAACGCGCCGGAAATCCTTCCCGGGGACGCCCCGTAAAGCGGATCAACCTGGACTCCAGATCCCGCGGCACCAGGTCACCGTGTCCGGCCTTGGCGACCGCTCGCGCCGCTAGCGACACGAATTGCTCCGACCCTGACTCCGGGAGGAAATCGCCGTTCACCTGCTCGAAAGTCACGCGATACTGGGCGCCGCGGACGATTTCGTCGATTTCCGGCCAGAAATTCACAAAGCCAACCTGATCGGTGGTCTGGGAGAGCAAAGTCCCGGACGGGCGGGAGAAACTGGCTGCATTTGAATCGCTGTTGGTCGTGGAAGAGACGAAGTTTCCGCCAAGAACAACCCGATCACTGTAACGCTCGAGCGCAGCGCGAAAAGCGGCGTCGCCCTTCCCCTCCGTGGGAAAAGTCAGGTCAAAAGCCACCGCCGCGGCGCCGGCGCCCATCAACCGTTCGATGATCAGAGCGTAAACCTCCCGTGACCAGGGCCATCCTCCCGCCATCAGATTCAAGGCGCGGCCTGCTTCGGAGTTGGAATCGGTGACCCCAAACAGCGCGGATAGGTCCTCATTCGGAGTAATGCTCACCGAATCGTTGTCGATCGCGAGGAAGACGAGGTCCGGATTGGCCGGCGTCTTGCGCCCAATGGCGGCGAGGAAATCGCGCAACGCATTTTCCGCCAGTACGAGCGGGGAGGCGTCGCGGAAGAAAATCAATGTCCCCGTGACCAGAAGCGTGAGCAAGGCACTGAAGAGCTTTCGCTGGCGGCGCATCAGCCTCCCCACTAGCCGGTTCTGTGCCGCGGGGGGACCTCGGCCGGCCCATTCTCTTTTCTGACGGCGCGGTGCCCGCGGCGGAAAAACGGAGAAGCCCGCGACCGCAGAGCGCACCAGAGACGGGGGGATCAGGCATTAACCCGAGGGGATCGGCACACGTCGTGCTTAATGAGGTGGCTCACATTCATGAGACTCAAGACGCTTTTAGGAACAGTATGGTTGGTGGCGGTGACCTGCGGGGCGCAGCCGATTGAGACGCAGATCGAGCGGGCGCGCCAATTGGACCGCCAGCCGGGATTCCAGGAAGGCGGAGCACAAAGCTTGACCGGCACGGATGCGGTGGCTCCTGTCACCGCAGGTTCCACGGATGATCTGGGCGCCCAGGTTATCCTCAAACGGCAGGAGAAATGGAAAGCGTTCGACGCTTTTGCCGATGTCTCCGGCCTCTTCACGAACAACGTCGCGCTGACCCGTAATGACCGGCACGAAGATTGGATGGGGGTGGCGAACTTCGGCCTTTCAAACCGGCAACGCCTGACTGATTCCATCTCTTCCGAGGTGACCGTGCGCGGTGGCTTACTCCGATACCAGGATTTTTCCCAACTCGATTTCAACAGCATCGACGCGGGCGGAGGACTCAGCTGGCTGCCTCCGCATTTCTGGGACATCAACCTGTTCGGACGTTATAACTACACGGCGCTCTTCTCGACGGACGGGGACAATTTCTTCCAAAACCACACGCTCACCTTTGGGGCGCAGCGCGCGTTTATACTGGGGCGCGCCCATTCCATCACGATCGGCTACTCCAGCGTGCTCGGTTTTGCCGATCCGCGTCCGGCGGAGCGGGATGAGCACGGAGTGTTCGCCGGCTACCACGTGAATCTTACCCGGCGCCTCGAGCTCGATCTCTCCTATCGCGCCTCGCTGTATGTCTACTCCGGCGACGGGAACCGGCACGACATCAACCAGACGGCGTCGCTTGGAGTGCGGTACAATTTCACCCCTTGGGCTGCGGCCACGGTGTTCGGCTCATTCGTGGCGAACAATTCCAACCGAAACACGTTTGATTACACGGCCGTCACCTCCGGGGTGGGAGCCGCTGTCAGCATCAAATTCTAAATCGAAGACTTCTATGATTTCCAAAGTTCATCTTTCTTTCGCCGTGGCGCTCTGCGGCTTGCTCGCGCCGCTGGCGCAGGCCGGCACCCTCACCCACGCGGAGGTGACCCGCATCATCAATGATGTCAAGTTGGTCAACCCCGCCGGCGCCCGGCCCGCGGTCGAGCACGATGTGATCAAGGAGGACAATGGCCTTCGGACCGGCGCCAAATCACGCGCCGAACTGCTTTTCGAAGACAACACTCTGGCCCGCCTCGGCGCAGATACGTTTTTCAGCTTCAAGAGCGGAACCCGCGACCTCGACCTCGGCTCGGGTTCGATGCTGCTGCAGGTGCCGAAAGGCCTGGGAGGAACGAAGATTCGCGCCGCAGCCATCACGGCGGCGATCACCGGCACCACGGTCCTGTTCGATTATCAACCCGGCGGGCACTACAAACTCATCGTCCTGGAAGGAAGCGTGCGCCTGTCCGTGAACGGTACGATCGGCCAATCCGTCCTCCTTACGGCGGGCAAGATGGTGGTGATGCCGTCGAACAGCCGACATGTCCCGGACCCCGTTGACGTGGATCTCGAGACGATCACCAAAACCTCCGGTCTCCTCGATGGAAAGAAATTCGGAAAAGGAAAAAGCGCAGCCAAAGAGCTTCCGAGTATGGGCCTGATTGAAAAAGAGATCGGCCAGCAGAAAAAGCAGATGACCCAGCAGGGCCTGATTCAAACCAACCTCGTGATGTTGGGCAATGGCACCGAAGTGATTCTGGCTTCAAACAATGTGCTCGACAGCGTCAGCAACCGGATCGACGCGAACCGCGCCGACGAGGAGCAGAACCACGTTCCCGCGACTCGGACGGCCGGCGGAAAATCAGCCTCCCGGGAGCCAGCGTCCGACCCGGTTACTCCCGATCCCGTCCATCCTGTCGCCAGCGGAGACGTCTACCACGGTCAGGCGACGGACGGCAGCGCCTCCCACTTTTTCTTTGGCGGCAAAACGGCCTTCGATACCGGCAGCGGCTTTGAAGCACTTGGGTCGGATCCGACGGTCCCTTTGGGGGTGCTCACGTTTCCGGAGTTTAGTCTGGCCGGCAGCCCGAGCTTCGCGATTCCAGGCGCACCTGATAGCCTCGCCATAATCTCTCGCGGAGAGATTGAAATAAAGGCCTCGCCCGGCGTCTGGGATCTCACTCCGTTGCGTGGCCTGCTTTTGGCGACGATCGACGGGTCGATCAAACTGGACAAAGACCATTCATTCACCGGCTCGAATCAGGCGCTATTCATCTACGCGCGTGGCGCGGCAAGCGATTTGAACCTCGAATCGAATATCTTTCTCCCGACCGGGCGCGCGCAGTTGATTGCCGGCCGGAACGCGAACATCAAGGGTGACGTCACTGTTTCCTCCCTTGAGGTCTTTGCCGGCGGCGATATCAAGCTGGGCGGTTCTGTCACGACTCAATCGCTCGTGGCGGTCGCGGGAGACCGGATCACGATCGAAAAGCCAGTGACGGTCGGCGCACTGCTCACCCTCACCGGTAAGGCGTTCACCCTGAAATCGGACCTCGATTTCGGATACGCTCCGTCGGTGGTCGCGAATCTTACCGCGACGGACGGCGGGATCGATGCCGGCTCGCACGATCTTATCGGCTTTCAGAACATCGTCGCGAACGGCCCGGTCAAAGCGGGAAGCCTTGACGCACTCTCCCTCACGATCGCCGACGGCAACCTGGAAATTGCCGGTGACCTCTCCATTCCCGGTCTCGTCTCCAGCGGTGACATCAAGGTCGGCCGCCTCGTGGCCAATCCGTTTCATCCGCTTCCGACCGCTCTTTTCTCCGGGAAGAAAATCGAAATCACCAATGGCATTGAACTGCCCGGGCTTCCCGGAACCAATAGTGTCGCACCCACCGCCGGGACCACGCTCACCCTGCTCGCCACCTCGTCGGTCAACCTCAAGGGGTCGGCGGTCAACCTCAATGGCGGAGAGGCCGTTAACGGTTCCGCGCCCGAAGGTGGCAACGGCGGCTCCCTGCTGATCGGCACGAACACCGATCCGATTCGCGGGAACGTTAGCCTGACTTCGCCGGTTAACCTCAGCACCGGGAAGAATGCAAACACTTCGTTCGGCGGCTCCGGGGGTTCGCTCCACGTCGTCGCCACGGACACGGTCGCAGTGAACTCCATGATCAAAGTTTCCGACAGCGCCTCCGGCGCCGCGAGCGTGCACGGCGGGAACATTGCCATCGAAAGCCGGAAGGATAAGAAGGTCGCTATTTCGATCAGTAACACCGGAGAGCTCCTCGCGCTCCTCGACAGCCTGAGTCCTGGCACCGCCGGCAGCATCACGCTTACCTCCGCCGGCGGAGACATCCTGGTCAACGGGAAACTCCGGGCCGACAAGGGGATCATCGACGTGCAGAATTACGGTGCGTCCGGTTCCATTGTCCTGACGAATGCCAACCTGAACGCCAATGTAGTGAAGGTCGCCGCGCTCGGAAAGGACGGCACGCTGATAATCGGCGGGGGGAACATTTCCGCCGACAGCGAAATTAAACTCTACGCCGCGGGCAGCAACGGCCAGGTTCGGTTTGTGAATAACTCGACGCTCAGCGGCGCCAGCGTCAAGACCATTGCCGGTTCGGCCGTCACGATCAATGACGGCAAGGTGGTGACCATCAACGGCGGCGCCGCGAAGGTTTACACCGATCACGGCAACTACACCGGTTCCGGCGGAAATAACTCAACGACCGGCGCTTTCGGGGGCGCCGGCGCCACGACCCATCCTTTCAACCAGCGACCCGGCTTCTAAGTTCCTCGCACGCATGACCTGCAACGAAGACGAACAAACGGAAAAAAGGCGGTTCTATCAAAATCGTCTCTTTGAAGGCATCCCCACGGAAACCGTGGATTCGCTCGTGGCCGGCATTGAGATCGTCTCTTATGCCGCCGGCGAAGTGATCTTCTGCGAGGGCGATCACGGCGACACCCTGTTCCTGGTGGAGGAGGGCAGCATTCGCATTTCGAAACTTGGCCGAGCCAATGAGCAGGAAACGCTCGGGTTTATCCAGGCCGGCAATTTCTTCGGTGAAATGGCCCTGCTCGACGGCCAGTGCCGGTCGGCGCGCGCCACGGCAGCGGAGGCGACGTTGCTCGGCGTGGTGGATGAGGCCACCTTTCGCCGAATTCTCGAAGCCGCGCCCTCCAGTGTCCACATCAACTTTCTCAAATGCGTCGTGCAGCGGTTGCGCGACGTGAATTCGCACTTCATCGGCGAGGTGATGCGCGCCGAACGTCTCAGCGTCATCGGCTCAATGGCCAGTTCGATCATTCATGACCTGAAAACTCCGATCGGCGTCATCCGCTGCTCGGCCGACCTTCTGGCCGGTCAGAATCCCGACCCCAACAGCCGGGAGCTGACGACGATCATCAACAAGTCGGCCGATCGTATGATGACGATGGCCGAAGAGGTCCTGGAATTTACGAAAGGGCGCGTGAGCGTCGATATCCGGGAGACGCCCGTCCACGATCTAACGCGCGAGCTTGAAGAGACCGCGTTTCGCAGCCTGGCCAAATACAAGGTCAAGCTTTTCGAAGATATCCAGTATGAAGGTTCGCTCCCGCTGGATCTCTCGCGCTTTGTGCGGGTGGTGGACAACCTCGTCAAAAACGCGCGCCAGGCGATGCCGCACGGAGGCCTGTTGCGCTGGAGCATCGCCCGGCGGGATCATGAGGCGGTCTTCCAGGTCGAGGATACTGGCATCGGCATTTCCAAACAGCTGCTTCCCCGAATTTTCGAGCCGTTCAACACCCATGGAAAATCGGGCGGAACGGGCCTCGGGATGGCGATCGCGAAATCCGTGGTCGAGGCGCATCGCGGCACCATTTCCGTGGACAGCACCGTCGGTGTCGGCACCACCGTGGGAATCCGGCTGCCGCTGATCGGCTCCTAAATCGGGCTTCCTTCCGCTTGCCACGATTGGGGTGTTCGCACAGTGTGTCTCTCTGTGCCCGACACGTTTTTCATCACCACAGCCATCGACTACACCAACGCCGCGCCGCATATCGGCCACGCGTATGAAAAGGTGCTGGCCGATGTTTTGGCGCGGTATCACCGGTTGAAGGGCGAGGATGTTTTCTTTCTGACGGGGGTCGACCAACACGGACAGAAGGTCCAGCAATCCGCCGAGAAACAAGGGATTTTGCCGCAACAATTTGTCGATGGCGTGACGGCGAAGTTTGTTGCGCTGTGGAAGAAGCTCGACATTGATTACACAGAGTGGGCCGCCACCACCGAGGAACGCCATAAGAAGAATGTGCGCATCAATTTGCAGATCCTTTGGGACAAAAAAGACGCGGCGACTGGCGAGCGCCTATGGCTTTACAAGAAGAAGCAGCGCGGCTTTTACAGCGTGCGGCAGGAGCAGTTCCTGACCGACAAGGAGCGGAACGAGCAGGGCGATTTCGGGGCTGAGTGGCAGCCGGTGGAAGAACGCGAGGAGGAAAACTTCTACTTCCGGCTGACACAAGACGGTGAAACAGGCGCCCCCGGATTCGATCCGAAACAGTGGCTGCTTGATTTCATCGACCAACGCTCGCGCGAAGGAAATTCCTTTGTCGTTCCTGATTTCCGCGTCGCGGAGTTACGCAATGCGGTCGAAAAACTCGAGGGCGACCTCTGCATTTCCCGTCCCGCGTCGCGATTAAAATGGGGCATTCCGTTTCCGGAAAGTTTCGGAGAGGGCTTTGTGACCTACGTCTGGTTCGACGCCCTCCTGAATTATCTGAGCTTCGTCCCGGGCCATGACCCGAACTATGGCGAACCTGGCGAAGATCGTGGAGGTCATGAAGAACCAACCGCTTCCCTTTTTGAAAGATGGTGGAACACGGCCTTGCACGTTATCGGCAAAGACATCCTGATTCCCGCGCATGGTGTTTATTGGCCGATCATGTTGAAGGCGTTCGGATACTCCGATGACCAGATACCGACGCTGCTCGTTCACGGGTGGTGGAACATTGCCGGCGCGAAAATCAGCAAAAGTGTCGGCAACGTGATCGACCCGGACGCGCTGGCCGATAAGTACGGCGCAGAGGCGGTGCGTTATTATTTGATGAGCGATATTGCAACAGGTCGCGACGCGGACTTCAGCGAAGAACGGCTCGTCCAGCGCTACAACACTGATCTGGCGAATAGTCTCGGCAATCTCCTGAACCGCACGCTGAACATGGCGCAGAAGTATCGAGAAGGTCGCCTGACAAAGAGTGAGTCAGCGATTTCCACCCTGGCGCCGTTGCGAGAAACTGCGGCCGTTATCACCAAGCGCTATGCGGGCCAGATGGACGCCGCGCAAGTAGCGAAGGCACTGGAGGAAGCGGGATTGCTCGCTGGACAATGCAATGCGTGCATCGATGCGGAAAAGCCATGGAGCCTTGCGAAAGCTAACGATCGGCAAGGTGACTTGGACGCAGTTCTTTACCACCTTGCCGAAGCACTGCGGATCATCGCCATTCTGATCTCGCCCGTCTTGCCAGACGCCGCGCGGGGTATCCTGGATCAGCTCGATCCAAAGCTCAAACTAAGTCGTGACTTTCAACTTTTGGACACTAAGTGGGGTGCTCTTGAGAACGGACATCTTGTCGGTAAGCCAGTGCCGTTATTTCCCAGGATAGAAACCGCCGCGTAGAGTAAAGGCCTGCATCCGGTCCGCCGGTAGGAGCGGCGTCCTCGCCGCCCCTGACTTTAGAGACTTTCGACTGCTAATGGTTATCCTGATCTTCGTCCTTCTTTTGCTTCTTCACCTTTTTGCCGTGAACCTGAGCATTACTGGATGACTCCACTCGGACGTTACGATTCGATGCCACAACCGCCTGGTTCTGCGCTGGAGTGCGGGTTACGTTGCGGCGGTTAACGTTTACGACATTAACATTGGTGCGAGAGACGTTTCGTTCCTGCACATTCGTGCGAACGACGTCCCGGTCATAGACCCGGTCTGAATGATCGTAGTCGTAGTTATGATGACGAACGTCCGCGTAGCCCACGTAACCGGGAGAATTGTCATAATAGGCGCCGGAGCGATGATGGCGTCCTTCCACCACGGTCGTCTCGCAACCGGTGAGCAACAGTCCAAAGGCCAAAGACGAAACAAGGAAAAATGCTTTCATGGTAGCAAGGTTTCGCAGTTGCCGACCGGTGCGGCTGTATCCGCCCCTCTATTTCGGGCGAATCCTCAAAATGCCTCTGCGCCGAGAACTACGGCACCACCCGCTGGCCGGTGTACCCTACCCGGAAGCTCGATACCCGCCCGGACGTAAACTCGACGATCAACATGGATCGCTCGCCGGTGTAACTATCGATGGCCTTGTCGGCGAACCCGAGCGACCCATCCCGAAAGGTCTGGGATGGACTGCCCAGCAATGCGGTCACCTCACTGATCGACCGCCGCCTCAGCTGCGGAGCGAGCTCTTCCGAAGTCACATTTCCTTCACGAATTCGGCTCATCACATCGGTTTTGCGGAGGATCGGGTTTTCCAGCCGAGTGGCGCGCCGCGTTTCGTCCTGACGCTGGATTTCTCCTGTCAGATTCTCAATGGCCGCCCTGGCGTGGACCACTAACGGACTTTTTGGATAGTCATCGATGAATTTCTCATAGCGGCTAACCGCTGAGCCGGGCAGACCTTGCTGCTGGATCGCGCTGATTTCTGCAAAAACGATCGCATCCTGTTTTTTGAGGCGGTCGAGCTCGCCTTGCAGATCCTTAATCAGCGTTTCCTTCGCCGCTAACTGCTGATCTTTTTCCGCCAAGGTCCGCTGCGCGGAATCGGATGCCGATTTGACCATCTCGACTTTGTCGGTTTCCGCTTCCAAGGCCCGTCGAACCGCCACCAAATCAGCGCGGATCTTTTCGAGGTTGTCCAAGGATTGCTTTTCCGGGGCGACCGGTTCCTGGCGTTTTACTTCGGAACAACTCATCAGCAGCATCGCCGGAACGGCGACGGACAGGGCCAGCCATGGATTGGGAGATTTCATTGGGAGCGAAAAAGTTGGCGGAGTATGCGCCGGAAAGCCGGCCCAGCGCAATGTCGGCTGTGCGGAACCTTGCGCTGCGGCTTCTCCTGTTTGCGCATTCCGTGAACAGAATGCCGTTCCAATGTTCACTTTTCCTTGTTTTGTGCACACTCGCCGCCGACTGTGCGCAACTCGTGAACACGTTGGATCGATCGAAGCCCTACAACTCCCTCCCGCCGCTCCCGCCCGGCGCAGAGCTCGAAACAGTGCCCATTCTCAAAGCGGTGACCCGCGCCAGCCGGAGTCTGGCAGAGCTGAAAGGCCGAACGAACACGATCCCGAATCCCGGCGTCCTGCTGAACACGGTGGCTCTGCTGGAGGCGAAAGCGAGCTCCGAAATCGAAAACATCTTCACCACCAGCGACGAATTGTATCGGGGCTTGAGTCTCGACCCCGCTGGCGTCGCACCCGAAGCGAAAGAGGTGCTCCATTACAACGAAGCCCTTTGGCAGGGGGCGGCGGCGGTTCGAGAGCACCCTCTGCTTTCGACCGACCTCTTCCTCCAGCTCGTCCGCGCCATCAAAGCCGATGACGCCGGGATCCGTCGCATCTCGGGCACCCACATCATCAATCGAACCACCGACGAGGTCATTTACACTCCGCCTGACGGGGAAAAGACGATTCGCGGACTGCTCACCAATCTGGAGGATTTCGCCAATACGCGGGAGGACGGTTTTGATCCCCTCGTAAAAATGGCGGTGATTCATTACCAGTTCGAGGCAATCCATCCCTTCCACGACGGCAATGGCCGGACCGGGCGGATCCTGCTGATTCTTTACTTGTTGATGGAGCGCTTGCTGGATCAGCCGATCCTCTACTTGAGCCGTTACATCATTCGGCACAAAAACGCCTACTACCGCTTGATCCGGGGCGTGACGGAGGAAAATGCGTGGAGCGAATGGATTCTGTTCATGCTGCACGCGGTGGAGGTAACCGCGCAGGAAACAACGCATAAAATTGAAGCGATCGCCGCTCTCCTGGCCGGCATGATTGAGGAAGGCCGGACGAAACTTCCGAAACGGACCTTTTCGAAGGAGTTGATCGAAGTGCTTTTCGAGCGGCCTTATTGCAAAATCCGGTTCCTGGAGGAAGCGGGCCTGGCGCGGCGAGTGACGGCTTCCCGCTATCTGTATGATCTCGAGGCAGCCGGCCTGGTGAAAGCGGCGAAAGCCGGCACGGAAATGCTCTTCATCAACGAGCGCCTGCTCGAACTTCTCACTGCGTGAGAGCTGGTTCGACCGACTTACTCGAGGTTGGAGAAAGCGGTGTGCTTTCACTGACTCGAATCCAAAGTAACCGGTCCGCTTCAACCCATGTCATCTGACGCCGACCGCAATATCCGCCGCTTCATCGCGTTTCGGGTCTTTTTCAACGCGCGCTTTTACTACCCGGTGATCGCCGTGATGTTCGTTGACTACGGCCTTACCCTCGCGCAATACGCTGCGCTAAACGTTGCTTGGGCGATCTCCATCGTCTGCCTCGAGGTCCCCACCGGCGCGATCGCCGACCGCATCGGGCGGCACAAGATGGTCGTGCTCGCCGCGGGGCTGATGCTGATCGAAATGGCGGTGTTGAGTCTCGCGCCGGTCGGCCGATCCGTCTGGCTCTTCGCGGCCTTTCTTGGCAATCGCGTGCTCAGTGGCGCCGCGGAGGCTTGCGCCAGTGGAGCGGACGAGGCGCTTGCCTATGATTCCCTCAGCGCGGAAGGCCGGGATGGCGAGTGGCCGCAAGTCCTTGAACGCCTCGCCCGCTGGCAGTCAGCCGCCTTTGTCGTGGCGATGATCACGGGGGCGCTGGTTTACGATCCGCGTTTTGTCCAGACGATCGCCCATGCGGTGGGTATTGCCGGTTCGTTTGAGCAGCAGACTACAGTGCGGTTTCCCGCCATCCTGACGTTTGGAATGGCGATCGGGGCGCTGTGGTCGGCCCTCGGTATGCAGGAGAAAGTCGCGCGGCACCACGATCATTCCACCTGGCGCGCGATCGGTGACGCCGGTCGTTGGATTCTCCGCACTCCGGTGGCGCTTTCCTTAATCCTCGCCGGCCTCTGCTTCGATAGCATCGTCCGCCTCTTCATGACGTTTGAAAGCAGCTACCTGCGCTTGATTGGAATTCCGGAATATCTGTTCGGCGTGGTGGGCGCGGCATTGGCGGGGATTGGTTTCGTCATGGCTCCAGCCGCGCGCTGGATGGTGGAAAACTGGAGTGCCGGCACCAATTTCGTAATCCTCGGAGTGACCATCTTCGGCGGGCTCGCCGGCCTGGCGCTTGCGTGGCCGATTTACGGTGTGGCCTTTCCGCTCGTGCTCGGCGCCGCGATGTCGCTCCTGGCTTTCTTCCTCTCCCATTACCTCAATGCCGAAGTCAACTCCGCCCGGCGCGCCACGGTGCTCAGCTTCAAAAGCCTCGCCCTCAATCTGGCCTACGGCGGAATCGGGATAGGATTCGGCCTCTTGATGCGGGCCTTGCGGGGATCGCACGGCACGGAGTCCGACGACGCCATCTTCGGACACGCCCTTTCCTGGCTCCCGGGATTCTTCGCCGTGACCTGCGCCCTGCTGGCGATCGCGTGGCGGTTGGCGCGTCGCCCGGCGACGGCGCGCAAAGCTTAGCCCGTTCGGAGACGCACTACCACTCAGCGCCCGAAAATTGAGGGACGGCGAGGACGCCTTCCCTGCCCGTCGACGAGTCCGGCCTAGCGCCGGAGTCCTTCGAACTGCGCCTGTCCACCCCGCAGATCGATCGTGACGCGCGAAAAGCGGGAAAGCACTCCCAAGCCGAGCAAACCCGCTTCTCCCGGAAAAATCTCCGTCCGATGAATTGCCGCCCGAACCTGCCCAACGCGCACGTTCCCGATTTGAATCTCCGCTCCGTTCGCCGAGCCGCTGGAAGCAAGAGCAATGGAGACCGGACTTCCTTGACCCGCGGTTTTGGAGGATTGGGAAACCCAGCGCAAATCCCCGTTGAATCCAGTGTCGAGCCGAACCGGGCGGGGCCGGGAGCCATTTACGCTCAGCGGAAGCGAAGGCGCCCCGTTTTTCATCTTGAGCGCCACCGTCTCTCCGTTGCGACCCCGGCTGGCGGAGAACCGCAACACGGACGCTGAAAAATCAATCTGCACAATCCCGCTGCGCAGAAAGTCACACCCGATCAAGCCGTCAATCCGCTGGTGGCACGCACCACTGGCATGACGCAGGTCGAGGGCCAGCCAATTGGACGGAAGCGCCGACGATCCGAGTCGCATTCCGGGAGCCTGCACGCGATAGGCCTTCGCATCCCCGCCGACGCCGCGGACGGTCTCGGATTTCCCAAGGCTCAATCCCAGCCGGCGCGCGGCCTCCAGATCGAGCACGCTCGCTCCGGCCCCGGAGTCGACCACGAAATTGAGTTCGGCGCCGCCGTTGGCCGGTGTTACAGAAACCCACAGGAGACCATCGCGCAGGGCGAACGGAAGATCAGCGCTCGCCAAAGCGGAGGAAGACAAGGCCAGGATCAGGGTGCAGAACAGTGGGAGGCAACGCACGCTCCGGCGTGAAGCAGGAACCAGACCAGTGGGCTTCTACAGAGGGCCCATGAAGGAGTGACACCGCTGAGTGCGCATTTCCGTGGCAAAGACGACAATTCTGAACAGTCCCTTTGGCTAAAAAGAAACAGGTTCGTGTCACGTCTCGGACACGAACCTGGGTTCCCCTAACCAACCAAACTTAAAGCAGAACGGGCGGGCTCATTCGCGCACGAACACCACCGGTTGCATACCGTGCGGCCCGTATTTCAGCCGGGTGTCCCACGCTTCCTCGTTACGCGAATCCGTTGTGCGAACAGTGCCAACGCCCCTTTCCCCGGCAAACAAGGCGACGGTCATCTTTGGCGTGCGATCCGCAGTAAAAAGGAGATAAGGCGAAGGCCCATGCGGGTTTTGCACCATGATCAGGTCGTTGGCCCGGGCGCTTCCGCTCAAAGCCAAAAATCCCGCCGCGAGCGCGGCCGTGAGTATGATCGAGAGTTTCATAAGCGTGATGTTCTTTTCGAATGAATCGCGTCCGCCGCGCAAAACGCTCGGAAGAAAATGCCTTGCGGTTTGATTTTTTCCCCCGACACTTCGCTGTTCGGTGCGGGGCGTAGCTTAGCTTGGTAGAGCGCCTGGTTTGGGACCAGGAGGTCGCTGGTTCGAATCCAGTCGCCCCGACCATTTCCGGCCTGACTCGCCGCCTATTTTCCCGGATCGCGGAGGCTGCGCGAAGTTTTCGCAAAAACGTTGTCCTTCCCGCGTGCGCTCACATAGCCTCCACGAAGTTTTCGTTCACACCAGCTGATTCATGTCCACCGGTTACCTTGCCCTCGTGCTGCACGCGCATCTCCCGTACGTGCGCCATCCGGAGTACGACGAATTCCTCGAGGAGGACTGGCTCTACGAGGCCATCACGGAAACCTACATTCCGTTGTTACAGGTGTTTTACAAACTGTTGAACGACGGCGTTCCGTACCGGCTCACGATGACGCTCACGCCGAGTCTCTGCTCGATGTTGCGCGATCCGCTGCTGCAACAGCGCTACGTCCGCTACATCGAGCGCGCCATCGAGCTCGCCCGTAAGGAAATCGACCGCACCCAGAACGACCAGCGGTTGAACGAGCTGGCCCGGATGTATCTCGACCGATTCCTGATCTGCCGGGAACTCTTCGTCGAAAAATGGAAGTGCAATCTGGTGCCGGTGTTCGCCGAGCTGCAGGAGGCCGGGGTGATTGAAATCATCACCTGCGCCGCCACGCATGGCTTTCTCCCCCTGATGGTAAATTTCCCAGAGGCCGTGCGCGCGCAGATTTTCATTGCCCGCGATTACCATCGGGAATGTTTCGGACGCGATCCCGCCGGCATCTGGCTGCCGGAATGCGCCTATGTCCCGGGCGTGGAGTTGGTCCTCCAGGATGCGAATCTCCGCTGGTTCGTGATGGATTCGCACGGACTGATGTTCGGGAATCCGCGGCCGCGCTATGCGATTTTTGCGCCGACTTTCACGCCGAGCGGGGTGGCGGCGTTCGCCCGCGATCGCGAATCATCGCGCCAGGTCTGGAGCGCCGAGGAAGGATACCCCGGCGATCCAGCTTATCGCGATTTTTACCGGGACGTCGGTCTCGATCTTCCGATGGATTACATGCGGCCGTACCTGCCGGCCGATGGAACCCGGAAATTCACCGGCATCAAATATCACCGGATTACCGGCCGCACCCACGACAAAGACATCTATCATCGCGGCTGGGCGATGGGCGCCGCCGACGCGCATGCGGGACATTTCATGTGGTCGCGGTCGAAGCAAATCGAGCACCTGCGAAGCTCGACGAACATCGATCCACTGGTGCTCAGTCCTTTCGACGCCGAGCTGTTCGGCCACTGGTGGTTCGAAGGCCCCGAGTTCCTCGACCTTTTCATCCGAAAATCGGTCTACGATCAGCGCGACTTCGAGCTCACGACTCCGGGGCGGTATCTCGCGGATCATCCGACCCTGCAGATTGTGGTGCCATCCGCCTCGAGCTGGGGCCACAAGGGCTATTGGGAAGTCTGGCTGGATGACACCAACTCATGGATTTATCCCCACCTGCACACGGCCGCCCGGCGCATGACAGAGATGGCGCGTGCCAACAAGGAGAACACTCCTCCGGCGATGGATCGGGCTCTCAAACAGCTCGCGCGCGAGTTGCTGCTCGCCCAAGCCAGCGACTGGGCCTTTCTCATGAAAACAGGCACCGCGCGCGCTTATGCATCGAAGCGGACGAAAGATCACATTCTGCGCTTCACCCGGCTCTATGACCAGATTCGCGGAAAACACATCGATGAGGAATTCCTGCAAAACATCGAGGGGCGCGACAACATCTTCCCCGACCTCGACTGGCGGTATTACGTGTAAAATGAGTCTGTCATCCAGAAGGATGAAATGGTGGATTTCCGGCGCGTGCGCCGCGCTGATGTTTCTCCCTCTTCCCGGTCGGGCGCAGGACGCCGCCCCCACACCGGAAAACGGCGGAGTCCGCCTGCAATTTGTGCCGCCCCCGATGAAGGGGACGATCAGTCTCGGGGTTTACGATGCGAAGGGCCGGCTGGTGCGCGCGCTGAAATCCGAAGCGACGCCGAAGGACTTCATCGTCGCGCTCAACGGGCTCATTACTTTTTGGGACGGAAAGGACGACCACGGCGGCCCGGTGCCGTCGGGAGAGTATTCGGCACACGGATTCATGGTGGGAGATGTCGGCGTGGAAGGGGAGTCCTTCGAGGGGAACGACTGGATCGGTTCCGGCGATGACGCGCGGCGGATCAAGCACATCAGCGAGATTTTTGCGTTACCCGACGGAGGTCTGGGGATCGGCGCGGAAGGGACCGAGGGAAACTTCCTTGTCTCGTATGACGCCAAAGGCAAGCCATCGAAAAGCAATGGCGGACTGCCGGAGAAGGCGGTCGTGCGGCAGGACAAGATTTTTCGCGTCTCCAAAAAAACGGAGACGGAAATCCCCATCGATGGCCTGACCCATCCGGTCGCGGCGTGTCCGAGTCGGGCCGGAGGCGTGTGGGTCATCGATGCGCTGGGAGACCGCACGGAGGTAAAGGAGTTTTCCGCCACAGGAGTATTCCAGAGGCGCCTGACGGTGAAGGCAGGCGAGGCCACACCCCGGCAGATCGCCGCTTCCGCCACCGCGGACCAGATTTACCTGCTCGAAGAGGGCCCGCAGGTTCAGCAGGTCCGCTCGCTGGTGCTGGTCTCGACCGAACCGGGCTCCGGGCCGGACAACGCGACATCGACCTGGAAAGTCGTTTTCGAAAAAGCCATCTGGCCGAGCGGTACTTTGGAAGCGGTGCGGGACCGGTTAAAAATGCCGGATGGAAAATCATTCAGCCCGCAGGAGAAAATCTCCGTGGTGCTCCGGCCCAATCCCTTGGAGCAAGGCAAGCCGGGCCGGGCCGACATCGGGATCGGCCTCGACAGCGAAGGAAGCTATCTCCGACTCGCCGACGGCCTGCCGCTGGTGCACATCACGGACACCGCGAGCCTGAAATGGGCGGCGATCGGCCGGACCCCGGACGGGAAAGAATTGATCGTTTTTCAAAGCGATGGCGCAGTGATCGAGCAGTACCGCGTGACGCAAATCGTCAACATGATGGGGTTTGATTGCGGCAGCTTTCAATACACATCGACCCCGGAGGAGTGAAACGGAAGCTCGAGAGGAAGGCCGGCCAAAAAGAGCCTGGCCGTTGATTTTTCCACTCCATTTTTTTCGCCGCATCGTTTAGAAAAAACGGGATCGTCCATGGCTCGCGACATCGTCTATTTCGACCTCGAAACACAGCGCACCGCCAACGATGCTGGCGGCTGGGACCGGAAACAGGACATGGGAATGTCGGTCGGCGTGACCTACAGCACCGCGCTCGACGAATATCGGATTTTCACCGAGAAAAGCGTCAACGCTTTGATCGAGCAGCTCCTGCGGGCAGACCTGGTCGTCGGCTACAATGTGGTCAACTTCGATTACGAAGTCTTGATGGGCTACACCATTCTCGACCTCCCGCACCAATGCCAGACGCTGGACTTAATGACCGACATCGAAATCAAACTGGGGCATCGGCTGGGGCTCGAAGCGGTTGCCAGCGCCACCCTGAAAGTGGGCAAAACGGGTGATGGGCTGGACGCGATCCGCTGGTGGCGGGAAGGCCGCCTCCTCGACATCGCCGAATACTGTTGTTTCGACGTCAAATGCACACGCCTGGTTCATGAGCACGGAGTCCGGACCCGCCAGTTGTTTTACAATGATCGCTTTCAGCAACGGCGCAGCGTGGCCGTCGAGTGGAGCTGATTCCCACGGACGGCTCTCCCGCTGATTTCATTCTCCGGGCGATCCTTTCTGCCCGGGAGGGATGGTTGTGGTTTCTTCGAGCGTGGCTTCGGGCCGTTTCACTTCGCCGGTGCGCAGGTCCTTGATCGGCGGCAGGAGACTTTCAAAAGCGGTTCCGTAAATGTCCCAGGCGGTGAGAAACAAGCCGCAGACAATCGGCCCCACGATGAATCCGATCGGACCAAACAGATAGATGCCTCCCAGCGTGCCAACCAGGATGAGCAGGTCCGGCATTTTGGCGTCCTTTCCGACCAGGATCGGCCGCAGGACATTGTCGATGGTCCCCACCACCGCCGCGCACCAAAGCCCCAGCAAAGTTCCCGCCACGGCGTGGCCGGTCACGAAAAGAAAAATGACGGCTGGAATCCAGACGAGCGCCGCGCCGATTCCCGGCACGATGGAAAGGATGACCATGATCGTTCCCCAAAATGCCGCGCCGTCGAGGCCGGCGCAGGCAAAGGCGATTCCGGCGAGTGCTCCCTGGATCAACCCGATGACCAGCGTGCCCTTCACCGTGGCGCGGGTGACGGAAACGAAGCGCTGAAGCATTCGGGCTTCGTCCTCGTGCGCGAGCGGCATGAGATAGAAGATTTTTTCCAGGATCGCCACGCCGTCCCGCAGGAAGAAGAACATCGCGTAGAGCATGACAAACAGGTTCAGCAGAAAGGCCGCCGTGCCGGCCGTCAGCTGCGATGCGCTGCCGACGAGGAAACCTCCTGCTGCCTTGGCCGCCGTGCCGATGGTTTCGGCAATTTGTTCCTGGCTGGGCAAGTAGCCGGCGATCGATGGGAAATGCTGCATCAACCAGGCCCGTGCGTCAAAGGCGCTCGCCTGACCAAAATGTTGCTGGACCCATGGTATCGCATGGTCGCTGACATTGAGCGCCTGTTTCACCGCCACACCGAGAAAGGCGCTGAGCGGGCCCACAATCAAAATAAGCAGAATGAGCAGCGTGATTGCCGCGGCGAGAGACCGGCGGTCGCCGAGCAGCTTTGTCAGCCACCGAAAAATAGGCCGGCAGAGGGCGGCGAAGATTGCGCCGAGCAGGAGCGCCTTGAGGAAGGGCCACGCCACGGCGAGAAAGAGCGCCGAGATCGCCAGCACGAGGACAATCACAAAGGCGCTGCGGAAATTCGACCCGCTGATACTCGGTGGTTTCATCTCAAGAAAGGGTGGTCACCCTGATGGGTTGCGATGCAGAGGGATAGGCGCAATGCCCCGGCAGAGCAAGGGTCGTTGACAGAAAGGGGCGCGGGGACGTGCCGCACAGCACACAATCCACAGGCATTGGTCGGGCTGGCGGGATTGCCCCGCTGGCCCATGGGCTCTGCAGAATCTGCCTCCGGCATTTGAAAGAAAAGCGCTCCGCGCTCCGCAGTCGAACTTCGTTCTCATCCCGTCATCCCCTCCATGCTAAGGCATGGTCGGGCTGGCGGGATTCGAACCCGCGGCCTCCTGCACCCGAGGCAGGCGCTCTACCAAGCTGAGCCACAGCCCGATGATGCTCAGACCGGCGTGCGAGGTGCAAACGCGGCTCGAGCGGAGCGGCATTATCGGCGGGTTCGAGCCGAACGCAAGTAATTCCGCGTATCTGGGAGCGCGTAAGCCCCGAAAACAGAGTTCGATTGCGCCGTTTTTCGCCCAGCGAGCAAGTAGCTCCCGCATCGCTCTCACGATCGCTTGCCGTGAAGAGCGATTCCATCATCTCTTCATCATCCTTTCATTCAGGTGCGCCACGGTTGTGAGATGAAAAAACGATGGAAACTCTCCCGTGGTCTCGGCCTGATCGTGCCTGTGGTTGCGTATGTGGCTTTCGTATGGATCGCCGCCGGATGGCTCGTCACTCCACCCCGAAAGCCGCTTCAGCCTTATCATCGGGAATGGATCGAGCATGCCCAGGATCACGGATTTCGGCTTTCATCCGGGGCCACGGCTGCCGGCGTTCCCTATCTGCTTTGCGAACCTGACGCAGCCGCCGGGCCGTCGGAACGGGGACGGACCCTTCGCCGCCAACTCTCGGCACACGGCGTTCCGGTTTCGCCCTTCGGAAAGGTCCGCGGGACCCTCGTGATCCTGCACGGCCGCGGCATGCGAAAGGAGGATTGCCTCCTGATTGCCGAACGATTCTGCGCGGCCGGCTTTCGCTGTTTGTTGCCGGATCTGCCGGCGCATGGGGAGAATCCGGAAACCCGGCTGCATTTCGGCGCGGCTCGGGAAGAGCGCGAGCTGCCGCGGCAGGTCCTGGCCTCCGCCTCGGCCCGCTTCGGCTTTCCCTCCCGGCCGGCGGCGCTCTGGGGCATGTCGATGGGCGGGGCGTTCGCGATCGAGGCGGCGGCAGAACGGCCCAGGCAATGGGCCTCGCTGGTGGTGGTCAGCAGCTTCGATGAACTGAAACCCGTCATTGATCTGGAAGCCCGCCGCATGCTCGGCGGATTCGCGCCAGCCACGGACCTCGGACTGGCGTGCGCGTTTTATTGCCGCGGCGGTTACTCGCTGGCCACGATGCGCCCAGTGGAAAAAGCCGCCAAGCTAAGCATGCCGGTCATGATTGTGCATGGGACCAACGATCCGCTGATCAAACTGGAGCGCGGGGAACGGCTCTACCAAGCCGTCCCCCACGAGCACAAATCATGGCTGCAGGTGGCCGGCGCCCGTCACGGCGATGTCCTCACAACCCCACAGCCCGTGTTTTGCGAAATGGCGGCCTGGCTGATTCGCTCGATTACTTTCCCTCCTGAATCTTCTCGCGCAAAGCCGGGTATTCCGGCCGTTTCGGGTCCAGTGTAATGGCGGCCTCGATCGCTTCGAGAGCGCCAGGGATGTTGCCGAGATCGAGGCGCGTCCGGGCGAGCAGGAAGCGCGTTTTGGCGTCGTCGGGCTCGATCTCAATCGATCGGGCAAAGAAGCGCTCGGCAAGATCGAAGCGGTTCTCATCCAGCGCCAGCACGCCCAGATTGTTGTAGGCGCTGGCGTGGCGCGGGTTGATCTCAATCGTCTTCCGATAAAACTCCTTCGCCCGGGTTGTCTCCTTTTTCTCGAGCCAGAGATTGCCCAGCGCGAAGTTGATCTCCGAATTGTCAGGCACGTAAGCGTAGGCGATCTCCAGGTTTCGTTGCGCACGCGCCAGGTCGCCCGCAATTGTCGCTTTCACGCCGGTGTTATAGTAGTCGAGCGACCAGAGCCCGACATCGGAAGGGGGCCACGCCGTAAAGGCCGCCGCGGCGGCAGCCCCCGCGGCGTAGACACCGGCGAAGCGCCAGCGCGACTCCGCGAGACTCCGCCAGAGTTCCCAGATTCCGAGGCCGGCCATTAAAAGAAGGCCCGGCACCGCCGCGAGCCGATAACGTTCGGTAACGAAAACAGGCATCAGCGCGCCCATGTGCAGGAGGATCGCCGCCACGATCCATCGGGAACGCGGGTATTTCCAGACGCCAATCAACATTCCCGGAAGCGCCAGTGCAGCCACGAAACCAAACCGCAAACCGGGAGTGACGATTCCATCCTCGCGGAACAGCGTGATCAGGCTGAGATCGTCATACTGATAGGCGTTCCAGAAGTTTTTGAACTTCACCGCGAGCAGCGCCAGCCATTCGGCCGGATGATTGTGGATGAAGTCGCTCGCCTTCGCGGACCAGAATTTGGATACCTCCACCCGCTTCAGCGGATGGCCGGCGGCGGCTTCAGCCATGGTGATCGAATCCTTGAGCATGCCGGCCTGACCGGCACGCAGGCCGGCTGGAATCTTTGGGTAGCCATTCGCGATCGGGTTGTTGCCGATGTAAAAATTGACCCCGCTGTGCGCCGAGAGCATTACCGGCTCGTGGGCGATGAAGTAATTGTGCAGCCAGCACGGAGCGGCTCCGGCAAAAACGGCGCACAGAAGAACCACCACTGCGCCTGCCATCGCCCGGGCCCGTTCCTGAAGAGGCTTTTCCCGATGCACCGTCCTCAAGATCCCGGCAATCGCGAGGGGCACCAGAAAGAGGACGGTGGCGATCATCATCGACGTCGCGCCAAACAGCAGCCCGATCCAGACCCACGGTTGCCACACGGAGGAAGACCGCGTCTGCATGATCCAATAGACGCTTCCCCAGAAAACCAGCACCAGCCAGGTGGTCGGCATCAGGATTACCGAGAAGGTCTGGGCCGGTTGAAAGAAAATCCACCCCAAGCCGGCCAGGACTCCACAGGCCAGAGGCCTGTTTCGCGTTTCGGAACTCTCATTTGCGAAAGCTGATGACGCAAGTTTGACAATGAAAACGGTAATGAATGCCTCAGAAATGGCCTGGAGAAATGCGACTCCGTACGGATTATAACCTGCGAGTTTATAGATTCCGGCGAGAAAATATGCGTACCCGGGGAGCCCGTAAAAGGCACGTCCGTCCGTAAACTGCCCGTGCAGAATCCGGAGCGCCCAGTCGTTGTAGAACTTCATATCTCCCTCATCTGGAAGGAAATGCGAAGATCCGGAAAAGCGGGCCAGACTATAGAGCCGCACGCTGAATGCAATGACACCAAGCCAGAAGGATGCGGTGAAACGGCCGGATCGCCCGGAGAATCGCGCGTGGGGATCAGTCACAGGAAATATTCAAAAATTCACACGAGTCGGGCCGAAGCGTGGCATCGTGACTGCTATATTGGTCTTCCGTGACCGCGGACAATTTCGCGACCCACAAACACATAAACAATAACAAACGTAATAATACACAACCTATGTTGCAGAAACTCCAAAAAAACCGTCGCGGGGGCTTCACCCTCGTGGAAATCATGATCGTGGTCGCCATTATCGCTTTGCTGGCCGCTATCGCTGTCCCGAACTTCCTGCGTGCTCGTAAGCGCTCCCAGGCCACCCGTATCCTGGAAGACCTCCGGATGCTGGACTCGGCGATCGATCAGTACGCAATCGAAACCAACAAGGCGAGCGCGGTTGCCGTCAACTTCGGCGATCTGAAGAACTACCTCAAGACCGGCAGCACCCTGTATAACACTGGCGCTGACATCTTCGGCAACAGCTACGGCGTCTTCACGGTCGACACCGTGCCGAAAGTCTCGAACAGCGCGTTCAACGCTCTCTCCGACGTGGCCGACAACTCGTTCTGGTCGCCCTACAAATAAGGGATACCCGGATTCACCAAAACATCCAGTTGTCCTCCCGTTCGCGGGAGGCAACTGGATGTTTGAGTTTCCGGGGATAGCGTTTCCCGGAAACAGCCGGCAAGGTTAGCTTTCCCCTACCAGCGTTTCTCCCCATGAACAGCCCACTCCCCCTGGACGCTCTGACGCGATTTTCCCGCAGCAGAATCCTGCCTGTCTTCGTTTTGCTGTGCGCTGCTTTCGCCGCTTACGCTCCGTCACTGAACGGCGAATTTCTTTGGGACGATCAATTCCTCGTTGGCGACAATCCATTCTTCAAGAGCCCGATTTTCTTCTTCGAAGTCTTTCGCCACTACCTTTATCTGGATTCCTTCTCGGTCTATTACCGCCCGGTTCAGAACCTTTCCTACATGTTCGACTACTGGATGTGGGGAGGGAACTCCTTCGGCTATCATCTTGCCAACATCGCTTATCATGGACTCGCCGGCGTCCTCCTTTTCTTTTTGCTGAAGCGTTTGCTGCCCGCGTTGTTGAAAAACGCCGATGACGAAAAGGCGGCGCCGCGAGATTTCGCCGTTGCCTTTGGTGTGGCGCTTCTCTGGTGCGTGCATCCGATTCACAACGCGGCCGTGGCGTATGTAGCCGGACGCGCCGATACGCTGGCGATGTTGTTTTGCACCGGCGCCTGGCTGCTGATTCTGCGCGCCCGCTCATTGAACTCCGCCCTCGGGCAGTTGGCGCTCGGGCTCGTCGCCGCGTTCTTTGCCCTGCTGGCCCTTTGCTCGAAAGAAATAGCGATCATCTGGATCGGACTCTTTGTTTTGCACACCATCGCCTTCGATGCCGGCCGGACGCTGCGGCAGCGTTGTTTGACCGTCGGCGCCGCGCTCGCCGTCGTGTTGATCTACGCCTGGATTCGCCACGTCGTGTCGGCGGCCTATCCCCGCACGCAACTCGGCGCGGATGCGGCCGCGCCGTTTGCGGCTCGCGTGATCCTGATGCTGCGCGCGCTCGGCGACTACACGAGCCTCATTTTCTTTCCGGCCAAGCTGCATATGGAACGGATTGTTTTCACGCCCCAGGCCTATCGGGATCCCTCGTCGTGGGCGCGGATGATCGGCTTTGAGTACCTGTCCGTGATCGGGATGCTCACGCTGATGGCGTTTGCGTGGGCGTGCTGGAAACCGGAGCCCGGACAGCGGTTGCGCTGGTTTGGCGCCGCATGGTTTGTTCTGGGATTCCTGCCGATATCGAATCTGTTTCCGCTGAACGCTCAGGTGGCCGAGCATTGGATTTACATGCCGAGCATCGGATTCCTCATTTTCTTGGCCGGCTGCATTCTGGCCGCCCCCCTTCGCTGGCAGCCGGCGCTGGGCGCACTGACCGCGCTGGTCGCCGTGGCCTTTGGCGCCCGGACCGCTGCGCGAAGCGCCGAATGGGCTGATCCGGAGGCTTTTTACAAACAGACACTGGCGTCCGGCAGCAACAGCAATCGCGTCACGTTGAATCTGGCGCTGGTCTATTCCAAACGCGGCGACTTGAAACAGGCGGAGCAGGTCCTGCGCGACGCGGTCCAGCGGTTTCCCGGATACATCACCGCGCGAATCAATCTCGGGATGAATCTGATTTCCCAAGGCCGCGCCAAGGAGGCCGAGGAATTCCTCAAATACGACAAGCCTGCCGCCGAAGTGATGGCGAAACAATTTCCGCACACCTGGTCTGCCGCGCTGAACATCGCGCACATTCAGTACGAGAAGAAGAACACCGCGGATGCGCTCGCCACCCTCGATGACGCCATTCCGCGTTATCCGGGGATTTGGGAGCTGGTTCGCTTCAAAGCCACTATTCTCCAAGCGACGCAGGGCCCGGCCGCCGCGCTGGCGCTGGTTGAACCGACCGCAGCCGCGCGGTGGTGGGACTACGATGTTCATCTCTACCTCGGCCGACTCAAAGCCATGACGGGCGATACGGAAGGAGCGATTGCCGCGCTTCGGCACGCGAGCATGCTCGATATCCGCGGGTCGGAACCGTTTAGTTTAATCGCGCGGATGGAGCTGGATAACGGGCGCCGCGAGGCCGCCTATGAAGCACAATTGAAGGCGGTGCACCGGGCTCCCGATCAACCTAGTCAGTACGTTTTCCTCGCCGTGATTCTCGATGAAATGAATCGCAAGGATGAATCGCAGGAAGCGCTTCGCAAAGCCGAGGCGCTGCGGACTTCCGCCAAAGGAAAATCTTAACGCGAGTCGCCGGATTTGGCCGGCGCTCCGCTGCAAATCGAGCGGGAAAATTGGGGTGGTTCAACAGATCCGCGGGAGTTGCTCGCCGGAGAGCATGTCCACCACCCGCGTCCCGCCGACCCGCGTTTTCATCAGAACGAAGCCGGGATGATCGTCGGTGACTTCCCCAATGATCGCGGCCCCGATACCCAACGGATGCGCCCGCATCGCGGATAGAACGTGTTCGGCACTGGCCGCGGGCACGATGGCCAGCAATTTCCCCTCGTTCGCGACGTAAAGCGGATCCAGGCCGAGGATCTCGCACGCCCCTTTGACTTCCTCGCTGATCGGGATGCTGGCTTCGTCGAGCAGAACCCCGATGCCAGCCGACTGCGCGATCTCGCTCAAGGCGCTGGTGACCCCGCCGCGCGTGGGATCGCGGAGAACGTGGATGTCCTGGCACGCGACGAGCATTGCTTCGACCAGCCCATTCAACGGCGCCGTGTCGCTCGCGATCTCTGTCTCAAATTCCAAACCTTCGCGCACCGACATGATGGCAATGCCGTGCACGGCGATGGCGCCGCTGACGATGATCTTGTCGCCGGCCTGCGCGCGCCCGGGATGGATGTCCACGCCCTCCGGAACCAGTCCGAGTCCCGCGGTGTTGATGAAAATGCGATCCGCCTTGCCGCGATCCACCACCTTGGTATCACCGGTGACCAAGGTGACGCTGGCGGCGGCGGCGGCATCGCGCATGGATTGGACGATCCGCCAGAATTCCTCCATCGGAAAACCTTCCTCGAGAATGAAGGCGACGGAGAGATGCAGCGGGCGCGCGCCGCACATCGCCAAGTCGTTGACGGTGCCGTGAATGGCCAGTTTGCCGATGTCGCCCCCGGGAAAGAAGATGGGGCTAACAACGTAGGAGTCGGTGCTGAAGGCGACGCGCGCGCCATTCAGGGAAAAAACCGCGCCGTCATGCAGCGGCGCGAGGAGGTCGTTGCGGAACTCCGGGAGAATCATTGTCTGAATCAACCGCTGGCTCAGTTTCCCGCCGCTGCCATGCGCGAGGACGATTTCCTTGTAATCGGAAATTGGAATCGGACACGCGGCGCCGGTAAGAAGCGATTCCGGATTACTGGCCTCCATCACGTCACATCCTCCGCTCCCATCGCGATGTGGACCAGGTCCCAGATGATATGCACCGCGGTGGCGTGGACCTCCTGGATTCGATGAATGCTGTAGGACGGCACGATGAAGCAATAGTCAGCCAGAGTGGGGAACCGGCCTCCGTCCTTTCCCGCAAGAGCGATGGTCATCATCTCTTTCTCACGCGCCGTTTCGAGTGCGTAGAGGAGATTGGGGGATTTCCCGCTGGTGCTGAACGCGATCACCATGTCGCCCGGCGCCGCGAGCAGCCGGAGTTGATTGACGAAGACCCGCGTGAAATCGAGGTCGTTGCCGATGGCGGTCATGGTGGCGGTGTCGGTCATCAGCGGGATGACGGGAAAGGCCGCGCGTTTCTCGATGATTGGATGATTGAACTCGACGGTAATGTGGAGGGCATCGCACAGGCTGCCGCCGTTTCCCATGGCAAAGAGTTTTGCGCCCTGTTGAAAGCGCTCGGCCATCGCGCGCGACATGGCCTCGAGTGGCTCGGCATATTTAGTGAAGAACTTTTCCTTCATCTCCATGCTTTCGCCGCATTTCCGAATCACTTTCGAGTGAAAGCTCTCATTGAGTTTGTCCAAGCTGGTTGAGTCGGTGGAAAGAGTCATGAGACCTGGTCGTTACGTTGTCATCCTGAGCCTGTCGAATGGATCGCTGACTATTCGCTTCTTCCCGATTTGATCACAGAAGAATAACGAGGCCCAAGAGGAAGCGAGGATCAGCGATGCTTCGACAACAGTCCGGAAGCCTCGCGCCGGGGCCGCGCTTCGAGATGCCGGCCATAGGCGTAATACGCGGCGCAGGCTCCTTCGGCGGAAACCATCGTGGCGCCGAGAGGATGTTCCGGCGTGCATTGTTTGCCAAAAGCAGGGCAGTCATGCGGCTTCTTCACGCCTTTCAATACCATTCCGCTGATGCAGACGGACGGTTCCTTCGTGTCGATCTCTTTCACGTCGAAGAGACGCTCCGCATCGTGCTCGCGAAACTCGTAACGCAATTTGTAACCGCTCTTCGGAATGGAGCCGACGCCGCGCCATTTGCGGTCACATACTTCAAACACCTTGTTCACCAGATCCTGCGCGACCCGGTTGCCTTCGCGTTTCACGACGCGCGGGTATTGGTTTTGCACCTCGGCGGTGCCGGCTTCGAGCTGGCGCAAGGTCATCATCGTCCCTTCCAGCAGATCGATCGGCTCAAACCCAGTGATGACGATCGGAACGTGAAAGCGTTCTGCGATCGGCTCGTATTCGGTGTAACCCATCACGGTGCAGACATGGCCGGGCCCGAGAAAACCCTGCACGCGATTGAGCGGCGATTGCAGGATGGAAGCCATGGCCGGCGGGACGAGGACATGCGAAACGAGGACGGAGAAATTCTTCACGCCCTGCTCACGCGCCTGCCAGACTGCCATGGCGTTGCCGGGTGCCGTGGTTTCAAATCCGATGGCGAAAAAGACGACTTTTTTGTCGGGATTGGCGCGCGCGATTTTCAGGCAATCGATTGGGGAATAAACTACGCGGATGTCCGCGCCGCGCGATTTGAGCACGAGCAAATCCTGGTCGGAACCCGGCACCCGCAGCATGTCGCCGAACGAGCAGAAGATGACCTCCGGCCGCTGCGCGATGGCGTGTGCCTTGTCGATCATTTCCAGGGAAGTGACGCAGACCGGACAGCCGGGCCCATGCACGAGCTCCACCTCTTTCGGAAGGAGATGATCGATGCCGTATTTGACAATCGTATGCGTCTGGCCGCCGCAGACCTCCATCAACACCCATGGTCGCGTGACGATGCGCTTGATCTCGGCGACGATCTTCGAGGCCATCGCTTCATCGCGATACTCATCGAGGTATTTCATGGGGGCGATGGTTCCTCGACGCCGGGAATATCCAGTTCGTCGAGCTGTTTCATTTCCTCCAGGAGCTGGTAAGTGCGGGCCGCCTCCTCTTCGTCCACCTTGCTGAGCCTTTCCAGCACAGTGGGATCCGAAGCTTGGAATTCACGTGACTTGAAGTCGCGGCC